>Ga0075436_100000299_pt1 | contig 31641 bp, 36 predicted proteins | sample RhiMethybrSRZTD5_FD_75303 | JGI IMG/M metagenome (GOLD analysis project Ga0075436, IMG submission 75303) | Populus rhizosphere microbial communities from Tennessee, USA - Rhizosphere MetaG P. TD hybrid SRZTD5 | ecosystem: Host-associated > Plants > Roots > Rhizosphere > Soil | place: USA...
CGCGGCGGACGGCGTTCAGCGTTCGCACGGCGTTCCCGTAGTTGTTTTCGTAGTGGCTCACGATCATCCGCTCGGAGATTCCGCTGAGCGTCGACGGGCGGACCGCAATCGGCGCGATCTCCTGCTGCATGGTCATACTCCTCCCGTAGTCTTAGCCCGCGCGATCTCCTCGGCGCTGTACCGGAGGGCCCGGAAGACCAGGTTGCCCTGCGTGTCTGGCGACCCGGCAAAGAAGGGCCGACCAAAAAACGGATTGACGTACTCCCAGACGATCTCTCCGTCCTTGGTAACTTCGAAGAAGCGGCCGAAGGACGACTCGCAGATGAGTGTGTTGCCGTTCGGCAGGCGTTGCGCGTTGCCCATGCGTGGCGAAAAAAAGTTCCACGCTGGTCGATCCTGATACTTCCAGACGATCTCCTTCGTCGCCGGATTGACCTCGATGGCCCGAGAAAACGGCATCGAGTCATCGAGACGATGAACGCCGTTGTCGAAGATGAGGATGTTGCCGTTCTCCAATGGAGTCGGGGCATGCTGCCCAGCGACGGTCGGAGCACCGAGCTTCCACAAAATCTTCTCAGTCTTGCGCGAGATGCGGAGAACGGTCGAGGTCGGACGGTAGCTGGTGAGGATGTCGCCGTCAGGCAGCTCCAGGACACTGTTGCCCTGGGCCCACAGGGTCCGCGGCGCCTGGATCTCGGTGATGGCGTCTTCGACGGGATCGAGATGCTCCCAGGTGCGCCATTCCCAAACCGTCTGTCCAGCAGGCGTCACCTCGGCCAGGTAGTCCGAGTACATCTTGCCGACGTCGGCCTTTGGCCGAAGCGCGTACTGCCCCGACGGGAAGCGGTCCTCCTCCACCCCGCCCTTGACACGCCGGGCGATGTCGTCAGGGACCTGGCCCATGCAATTCAGCATCACGTTTCCATTCCGCAGCAGGATGCCGTGGTGATGGTGATCCGGATGCCGCACTTCCCAGAGGACCTTACCGTTCCAGTCCGCCTCGAGCACCACGCCGCCTTTGAACGGAAAGCGGCTCAGAAAGCTCTCCTCTGAAGTGCGCCCGTTGTAGAACAGTGTTCCGCGCTCAGTGAGATAGCCGGATAGACCGGCCGGGTACGGCATGTTCCACGTGTGGACGACGTTCCCGTCAAGGTCGATGAGATATACGGTTCCGTCTCCCCAAATAAGCGGAGCAAAGAGCGTAAACCCGGGAGAGGCGCGTTCTGCGTCGAACGCGCGTAAGCCAACACCGCGACGCTTGGTGGTGTTCTGCTCGACCCGGGCCGCAATCCGTTGACCGCTTGCCATATAGCGCTTGTTGCATGCGGTCACGATGCTTGCGCCAAGCACAGCGGCCCCGGTAAGTAGCGTGCGGCGGTGCAGGCGCCACGATCGGTAGTTGGGCATCGCGGGTCCTCCATGATGGCCTCGGATGAGCTCTGTGATGGATGAGAGCGTTGCCGTAGCCCGCCTTCGGTTTGGGCGGGCTACGGCTCACCGAAACGTCGGTCTAACCGCTTTCCGGCAGCATCGCTCTCGGCCCGCCGGCGGCGTACCACGCGGACACGCCACCGCGGATGTAGCGCGCGTCAAAGCCACGCTCCCTGAGCGTCTTCGCGACGTTGCAACCGACGTGAAAGCCATACGCGCAATACACGGCGACCGGCTGACTGGGAGACAACTCGCCGATCCATTCCTCGACCTGATCGGGGTCGCGCCACACCGCGCCATCCATCAAGTCGACGTTCCGCGAGATGTGGTGTCGCGGCCGCATGTCGAGGATCTGGACGGGCTGCCCCTTTCCGAGCTGCGCCGCGAGCTCTTCGACGGACATTGACGGGATCTCCTGGTTCGACGGATCCTCCGCAGGCAGCGGCTGATTGCCGAGGACGGCGGCGACTCGCTTGAGGACGGCGGCCCAGTTGATGTTCCGCATGAACGCGTCGATGTAGGCGGTCGCGTTCGCGCCGAAGTCGAGATGGTACGCATGCTCGTACATGTCGAGCACGAGCACGGGCGCCGCGTCGACGGCGCACTGCGTGTGATCGGCGGCGATCTGATTCCAGAAGCGCTTGTCGCGCCGCGAGTAGGCAAGCAGCACCCACCCTGAGCCACCGGCCAATGCCTGCGCTGCGCCGACGAACTCGCGCCGCCACATCTTGACGCCGCCGAAGTGCTCTTCGAGCAGAGGAGCGATCTGATTCGGGACTTGGTGCCAGTCGAGCCGCCCGAGGCCAGCGCTGCCCTCGTCGCCGAGATTGCCGAAATAGAGCTCGTGCATGGCCACCGACCCCATGGCGCTGTGCTCCTCGCGCTTGAGCGTGCGCAGCCGGTATGGCGCCGTGCCCGCGTCGAGCTGCACGAGCTCACGACGCACGGCATTCAGCGTTCGCACCGCCGCGCCGTAGTTGTTCTCGTAGTGGCTCACGAGCATCCGCTCCGAGATGCCGTTGAGCGTCCATGGCCGCACCGCAATCGGGCTGATGTCTGCCAGCATGGTTGGTGTCCTCTCTTTTCCGTTGATGTCAGTAACGGTTTCGTCTTCGAGGCGTGTCCGCGAAGGATCCATGTCGGCTACCTCCTTTGGTCGCGACATCATCGGAGCGCCATCCTTGCCGTGCGGCGCTTCAGCCGCAGAGACGAGATGGCGTGAGAGAAGCGGTGTATAGCGTCGCGCCAGGGCGACGGCCGTCGGGGCTCGAGCTCGCGGAGAGCCCCGTACAGCACCGCGGCACGTCGCGCATTCGCAAGTCGGTCACGTATGAACGCTTCGAGGAGATACTCTTCGATCATTGCTGCCTCCTTCGCCTCGGTCCGGGTTCCTTATCTCGTCGTCTTGATCTTATGTTGTGTAATGAAACATGCGTTTCACCAGACGGTCAAGCGGTCGAGGGCACTGGTGATGTAGCCTTCTTAAGCTCGTTCTTTTTTGAGTACATACGGGCTGATAGTTGGGCTCCTGACCGCGTATCCAGGCCTTGGCTCCACGAGGTGCTTGACATCGATATGAAACTCTTGTTTCCTTACACCGTGCCCGATCAACGGTTGTTGTTACTGCTCGTGGGTGTCCCACCTCGCCCGTCCAGCCTTCGCGTTCGGGTATGGCGGCGGTTGCGGTCGCTCGGCGCGGTGCCGCTGAAGCGCACTGCGTATCTGCTTCCCGATACGCCGGACAGCTACGAAGACTTCCAATGGCTCGCGCAGGAGATCGAGCGGGACGGCGGGGAAGCGACGTTGATACGGGTCGCGCAGATCGAAAACGTCACGCCGGCCGAGGTGACGCGGCTATTCCACGAGCCGCGTGATCGAGATTACAAGCAGCTCGCTACACGTTACCGCAAGCTACTGCAGGAGAACCAGCGCGCGAAAACCGACGCCGCTCGCGAGCGGATTCAGGAGCAAGTGGCGCGCCTTGCAAAGGACCATCAACGCATCCGTAACATCGACTTCTTGGACGCCCCCGGTGGCGCCGAGGTGAGGCGGCTCGAGGAGGCTATTGCGATGCGGACCCGACGTCCGGAAGTGCCACGCGCCGAGGAACCGGCAACCCTAGACTTGACGAAGCTACGAGGCCGGCGCTGGGTCACGCGCCCGCGGCCGCACATCGACCGCATAGCGTCGGCGTGGCTCATCAAGCGCTTTATTGACCCCGACGCGACGTTCATCTTTGCACCACCGACGGAATTTCCATCAGACGCCGTGCCCTTCGACACGCCAGGAGTGGAGCTTACCCATCATGGCGAGGACTGCACCTTCGAGACGCTGGTGAAGCGTGCGCGGCTGCGTGACCGTCGGCTCAGCCGCCTGGCCGAGCTCGTTCACGAGGCCGACCTTCGTGACGGGAAATATGCGCACGAGGAAGCACGTGGCATTGACGTCGCGATCCGTGCACTTCTCGCCGCCTCACAGGATGACCACCAGGTGCTGGCGCAAGGAGTGGCTCTCTTCGAGGGGCTGTACGCCACAACTCCCAAGAAGGGGTAAGCGTCATGCTTTTCCTTTCCCGCCGAGACATCGTCGAACTCCTTACCCTTGATGACTGCATCCAGGCGGTGGAGGGCGCGTTCGGGCTCCACGTCGCGGGGCACACGTTCGGGCCGGGTGTACTGGGGGTGCCGACGGAGGACGGCGGCTTCCACATCAAGGCAGCCGGGCTGCGCGGAGTCCAGAGCTACTTCGCGGCGAAGATTAACGGTAACTTCGCGAACAACTCGCAGCGGTTTGGGCTGCCGACCATCCAGGGCACCGTGATGCTCGCAGACGCAAGTAACGGTACTCCGCTCGCTGTGATGGATTCGGCGAGCATCACCACGTTGCGAACGGGCGCCGCTACTGCGGTGGCGGCAAAGTTCTTGGCGCGAAATGATGCGAAGACGGCGACCGTCGTCGGATGCGGCGTCCAGGGGGAAGTCCAGCTCGCCGCTATCGCCGCCGTCCTGCCTCTTCAACGCGCCCTACTGCTCGATACTGATCACACCCGGGCCGAGGAAGCCGCCGCCCGCGCAATGACGCGACTCGGCCTCCGTGCTGAGGCTGCCAAAGATCTCCGTGCCGCACTTCGCGAGAGCGACGTCTGCGTGACCTGTACGCCGGCGCGCCGCGCATATGTCATGGCGGGCGACATCGCGCCGGGGACGTTCATCGCTGCGGTCGGCGCCGATAACCGCGGTAAGCAAGAGATCGACCCCACGCTCGTAGCGAGCGCGACGCTCGTCGTGGACGTGCTCGAGCAATGTGCTGAGATTGGCGAGCTACAGCACGCCCTCGCCGCCGGCCTCATGACTCGCGAACGCGTGCACGCGGAGCTCGGCGACGTCGTAGCCGGCCGCCGGCCGGGTCGGACCCGGCGCGACGAAATCACCATCTTCGACAGCAGCGGAACAGCCCTCCAGGACGTCGCCGCCGCCATCGCGGTCTACGAGAAGGCGCGCGCCACCGGGCGCGGAACAGAGGTAAAGCTCGATGCGTGACATCCTCACGAACTTCTTCTGAATCTGACGGACTCTTCAAGGAGATGAACTCATGAAATGGATTACTCGCGAACGCGCGCGTGTCGATCGCATCGCTTGCCCGTGGATGATCTCGCGGTTCATCGATTCGGCGCCCGAGTTTATTTTCGTGCCCGCCCGCGATGTGCTCGCGGAAGCGAAGCGTCGAGACGCTATTCCGTACGACATCCCTGATGTCGAGCTCGGACACCACGGTCCGGAGTGCTCGTTCGACGCCTTCGTCGATCGCTACGAGCTCTCCGATCCGGCGCTGCGTGCGCTGGCGGTGATCGTGCGCGGTGCGGACACTGACGATCGCGGCGTCACTCCAGAATCGGCGGGCCTGTACGCGGCAGCGACAGGATTCCAAGCGAACAGCCACGATGACTTCGACAACATGGCCAAGCAGTTCCCGATGTACGACGCCTTCTATACGTACTGCCAACAGCACGTGAAGACAGCGCCGCAGCCGCGCGTTCTGTTCGTGTGTCAACACGGTGCTGCGAAGAGCGTGGTCGGGGCAGCACACTTCCGACGCCTTGCCGAACAGCGCGGGATCTCGGTCGGCGCCGTCGCGGCCGGGACGGAGCCCGATCCGCAGCTTGCGCCCGGCGCAGTGAAAGGGCTCGCTAGAGACGGACTCCAGCCCTCGCCCTCGCGTCCCCGGCCGGTGACACTCTACGACCTCGACAGCGCCGCGCGGATCGTAAGCTTTGGCTGCGACGTCAGCCCGCGAAAGGGTCAGCGGGTGGAACAGTGGGACGTTCCGCCAGTCAGCGAGGGCTATGAGGCCGCGCGCAACCGCATCGTGTCGAATGTGGAGCGCCTCGTGGCCGAACTGGCGGGCGGGCGCTAACGTGGCACTCCGGCATCTCGGCTTCATCGACCTCCCGCCGCACCTCAAAGATGGTGGATTCGATCATGCGGCGGTGCACGAGCCAACGGGTCGGATCTACGTCGCCCACACCGCAAACGATGCTGTCGACGTGATCGACATCACGACTCAGCGATACCTGCGGTCCATTCCCGACCTACGTGCTGTCGCCGGCGCGCTCGTCGCGGAGCCCGATCTTGTCTTCACGTCGAACCGCGGGGAGAACACCGTCGGCCTGTTCACCGCCGATGTTTCGCGTGTAGAGAAAATCGGAGTCGGAATTCGCCCGAATGGCTTGGCTTACGATCCCCGGCGTGCACGACTTCTTGTCGCGCACGTCGGCGATCCAGGCGTCGCCGGCTCGTTCACCGTGTCAGTCATTGACGTCCGCGCTCGTAAACGCATTGCGGACGTCGCCGTTGCCGGGCGCACGCGCTGGGCAATCTACGATCCGGTCGGCGACGCTTTGCATGTGAACATCGCCGATCCACCGCAGATCATCGTCGTCGAGTCGGGCGATCCAGTGCGCATCCGTCGAGTCGTCGCCATCCCGCACGCGGGGCCGCACGGCCTCGATATCGACGTCGAGCGTCGTCGATTGTTCTGCGCGTGCGACGCCGGCGTCCTCGTCTCGGTGGACGCCAATAGTGGAGAGCTCGTGGAGTCGCACCCGATCTCCGGAGTTCCGGATGTCGTGTTCTTCAACGCCGCTCTAGGCCATCTGTACGTCGCGATCGGTGACCCTGGCGTCATCGAGGTGTTCGAAACAGATGTGTTGGCTCGGCGCGAGACGGTTCCAACCGAAGCCGGTGCGCATACGCTCTCATTCGACGCGACACGAAATATCGTCTGCGCGTTCATGCCGGCAACCCACCGCGCTGCAGTGTACGAGGATGGCGCTTGAGAGCTATTGTCGCCAGACTGGGTCTGAAGCACCCGAATAGCATTTCGGAGCACTCATGTTGAACAGCGTGTCGTGAGCCTGCCGATCACTTAGCGAGCCCGGCTGTAGCCACGGCGCAGGATCGCGCCGCTTCGTGAACCAACGCACCGTCAGCGTGCGCCGCCTCAGGTCGGCGGTCTTCGGTCGCACTGCGTGCCTCGTGGCCCGCGCGGTACTTGCCTTGGGCGGCCCGCTGCTCCGAACCCAATGCTAGCGATAGTCTCGTTGCGACTTCTTACCACCTCGCGGCACCGGCGGAAGCGCCCGGGTGAAGTGACGAGCTCACCTCGGCCCAGGCGTCGAGGCCGTGTGGACGGCGTAGACGTGGCCGCTCTCCTACCGAGCGCGTCTTGAACGGCGCGTCTGTGGCGTCCGCACGGCCGCACGTGAGACGCCACGAGCGTCGCCGCTTCGCTTACTGTCGTCTCGTCAGTGTTGCGTGGCCCGTCGTCTCGTCCACGACAACTCGGACTGCGAGCGGAGTCGGATGCGCACGTATGGAGATGGCGCCTTGAGCGCCGGGGACATCGATGTAGTGCAGGGCAAGATCGAACACCGTGACCGGCGCCGCGATGGGCTGTCGCTGTCGCACCCAACCGTCAGCAAGGTACGTCGACGGAGCCTCACCGGGCTTGCCCCACTCCACGAAGCCGCGCGCCTGCCCGTCGCCACCCGCGAACTCGACAAGGAGCGCAGCACGCCGCGCCTGGACATCGGCATCCGACGCGTCCGCGAATATCAGCTCGTACGCGCGCAGACGAAGCGGCGCAGCGTTTGCGACGACGTCAGTGGCTTGGACGCGTTGGCCCGTCACTGTCGGATGATCAATTGTTTCCGAGGGCCCGCAGCCCGCGATGGCGACAGCGAGTGCCGCCCCTGTCACGCACCGAACGCAACGATGTAGCAAGGAAGGCAGCATGAGTCGTTCTCCTTCATTCGCCAATGGCCGCGTGATGCCATAACGAGTTGACTGCGTTACGGATGGTTGTTAGACCAAGAATGAACCGACCTCCGGCGCCGTGGCGTCGCGAGTGTTCGTTCGATTGACGAAGGAGCCTGGCAAGCTCTGCGCTCGCCTGAACGTCGGCGAGCCGCTCGCGCATCATGCACTCGGCGAAATAGCACTCCGCGTCCATGGGTTCACTCCTTGCGGCAGATCCGGCATAGCGCCCTTCGGAGAGCGCCCGACCGTGTACGACCGCCTGATTTCGTCGGTGTAGGCGGGGAGCCGGGGTCGCGTGAACGCGTAGTGCAAGGGTTCTCGCCGTCGCGAAGACCGCTCGGCTCTCCGCCATGTAATAAAGGACGTGCGGCCAGTCCAGAAGCGCTGGGCGTGACGCGCGATGATCGGCGCGACACGTCGACCGCCGCGACAAGAGTTGCCTGTCTGGCCGAGTCGTCATCTTCAAGCCGCCCGGACATGACCGCGAGATTCGGCGGTTTGTCCGTTCGCCACGCGCGTCATGAACTCACTGATCGCCGGGTCGGAGTAGACGCCCAAGGCGTCGATCAGCGTCCCGCGGACCCCCGTCTCGGTCTCGATCGCATACACGATCGCCATCTCGCCGGGATCCGAGTCGTGCTCGAACCGGAAGCACTCGCAGATCCGTACCTCAGTGGCTCGGAACGTCACGCCGGTGCCGAATTCGCGTAAGCCGTCCGCAGTAACGCCGAAGTGCCCCGCGAAGCCTCGGCGATTCAAGTCATCGATGGTCTCGTCCAGAGTGAGCTCGTCGGGCCTCTTCGTGCTCATCCTCTCCACTCCTTGCTGGTCGCGCCCAAGCGCCAGATCGCATGCTGCAGGGCGCTCGCGCGGCTTATCGTGTCGTCTGGTAACATATGTTCCATGAGGCAATATGCAGTGGAACATGCGTTTCAGCGCGAGTCAAGGGTCATCGGTCGGGTTTGTCCGGCTGCAAAACGGCGCGACCACTTATCGACCTGCACCAGCGTGAAACTATTGTTTCGTCGTAACTTACGAGACGGGCCGGCAGAGACCGCTCCGCCGTCGAGTTTCGGCGTTTGATCCCCGCGACGAGCGCAGAGACATCATCGTCGTTGGATTATTCGAGCGCTGAAAGAAGAAATGGTGTCGAGCACGGTACGCAGGCTTCCGAATGTGAGGCTCAATCAAGGTGCGCCGAGCACGACGCGTTTCGAGACATATGTCGTGGGGCGTCTGGATTTAAGGCGCGAAGGACTCGAAGTATTTAAGCACGACAACGCGACTCTTCGGCGACGCGCCTTTCAGTTCCTTGACGAAGATGTCGAGGTTGCCGTCGTTGCCCAAACGAGCTCGTCCGTCTTCCGGCGGTTGTGTCACTGGCCGTTCCCAGTTATCCCAGTGCGTGGGCAGCACAATTCGGGGAAAGTTCAGAGCCTTCAGCAACCGTGGCGTGAAGTCGTGGATCTGGCTCCGTCCGAATGGCGCCACGAGAGCGACATCTGGTTTCAGCCCACTAATCGCCCTCTCGGAGAAGTTTCCGCTACTCATGAGAAAGACCTGAAACTTCCGATCGATCGTCAGCAAATAGATGAACGTATCGCCGTCAGGCATGTCCTTGATCGTCTGAGGAACGCCAGGCACCGACGTCAATCTGCCAGGGAACGGTACCTTCTTGTTCGGCGCGAGCGCATGCAAACTCGGGATGACCTCGATCGCATAGCCGTCGAATTGCATCAGCTCTCCGCCTCGACAGGCCACCAGGCGGTCTTCGGGTATGCCGTAAGCGCGGAGCATGTTCATGTGTGACTCCGAGCCGATGACCATTGCCGAGGTCTTCTTCGCGATGTACGGAACGTCCGCGATGTGGTCGAAGTGACCATGCCCGATGAGGATGTGGTCGGCCCTGGTGACGTGCTGATCGATCAAGCCGGCCTCGAGCGTCAGCAGTGCGTCTGGATTGGGCTTGCCACTGAAGAACCCCGCTTCGGTCCGACTGAGCCACGGGTCGACGAGGACCGTCCGATTGCCGAAGCGGATCTCCCAACCGTTCGTGCCGAGCCATCTGAAATTGACGCCCGAGGTTCCAGGCCCACCACTCGCTGGTGCCGTCTCAGCGCCCTCAGCCACGCCCGGCGTCAGCATCACGTCCCGTATCTCGACGAGAGCGGTCGCCATTCCGACGCTGAGGCCGCCTTCGAGAAATCCGCGACGCGAGATGCGCGCCGGCGCGGCTTCTAGTAGATCTAGAACACACATCGTCGTGTCCTCCAAGCGTGTCCCAAAGCTCCCTACCTGACTCGCTGGCGCAGCGACTCGAACGTGCCACCGTAGAAAGCAACATTATGGAAGGCTTCCCCGGTGATCGCTTCGGCGACCGCGCGCGCCTGCGTGCCGTCGCGACCGAAAACAATCACCCGGGTGTTGTGGTCTTCCATCGGCAGACGTCCGTCGTCCTTGGCCCGTCGCACTTCGCCGACGTCCTTGCCTCGCTCCAGCCCGCGCACGGACACGCTCACTGCTCGCGGCAGCGTTCCAGCCCGAAAGTCCTCGGGATCACGCGCGTCGATGAACACCGCGGAGCGATCCACCTCGTGGACATACGCGACCGCGTCGAGCTCAATTTGGGTCGTGCCGCCGAGAGCGCGCCACACTGGAATGCCGAGCTGGTAACGTCGGACGTTCGTAAAGCCAGCCGCCAACAGCTCCTCGCTTAGCCGTTTGCTGCGACCGCAGAAGGGGCCGCTACAGTACAGAACGATTGGCGATTCCTTTTCGCCGCCCAGCGCACGCTCGATCTCGCCAGCGTCGGGCACGTACTGTGACATCGGGAGACCGGGTTTCCCGCTGACGTTCAGCGCGCCCGGAATGTGGCTGATCGCATACTCCTTCGGCGGACGGGCATCGAACACGACGGCACTTCCGTCCGCTAGGACGCGGCGGAGGTCTTCTGTGCTCACCTCCGGCGTCTTCTGGTCCGGCTCCTCGAGCGTGGCCTGGCTGATCGGCTTCGGTGTTTCGGCGGCCACCCGAGCGCCGTGGGCGACCAACATCGCTACAGCAACCGCGATAAGGAAACGAAGCATCAACGGCCTCCTCAGAGTCCAAACCTTTTGCAAGCGCGATTGATATACGTTGCGCGCCCGATGCAGCTAGCGGGCACGGTACAGGCGGGCTTGGTCGTTTCCCACTGACAAGTTCCTGACGTCGTCGTCAGGAGGCGCGCGAGGTTTGTGGGGCTCTAATCCCGCAGCACAGGAGGCCGACCGACATCCGGATCAATTTCGCTAGTCGGAGCGTTCAAAAACTCGACGAGATCCGCCTGCTCCGCGACTGTGAGGCCGAGCGGCCGCACTTCGCTCGAGATACGATCCGGTAGCCACTAGCGGGCGCCAATGGGCGCGCTCTCGCCGGTCAGCAACTGACCGTTCATACCGAGCGGGCCGTGGAATTTGCAAGTGAACGCGAGAACACCCGAGGCCGGAAAGGTGACCTCGAATTGCACCTTCCCTTTCGGAGGGATGTCTTTATCGATGCCGAGAGAAGAAATACTGATGTTGTGCAGCGTGCTCGCCTCGCTCTCCACTACCAGCGTCAGCTTCTGCCCCGGCTTCCCGCGCAGGAAGGTCGGCGAGAAGTAATAGTCGTCGGCCTCGAGCTCGAGCCTCGACAGGTTCCGCACGTCCTTGGTTCCATGGTCGGCGTAGCTCACGCCGGCGATAGTCAGAGACTTGCCCTTCTCCGAGCGCGCGGTGTTGGTTCGCTCGGTCGCCGGCGTCGTGGCTGCCGTGCCCGAGACGGGCTGCACGGCGATCTTGCGCGGAGCATTGCCCACGGCGATGGTCGCCGTCACTGTGCGGTTCGCCAAGTCCACCACCGAGACGTCGTTGGAGCCTTCGTCGGTCACAAAGGCCGTGCGGCCGTCGGAGCTGGATGCGCTCCAGTGCGGAGTCTTGCCCACCGCGACCGTGCCGGCGAGCGTGTTGTTCGCAGTGTTCAGGATACCGAGCTCGCCGGGCCCCTGGACCACGGCCAGCGCCCACCGGCCGTCAGGCGTGAAGGGCGCGTAGTGCGGCGAGGCGCCCACGGGGATCTGCGCGACGATCTGATTGCTGGCCGTGTCCAGCACCTGAATCGCATCGACACCGGCCAGCGTAAAGAAGATCCGGCGGCCGTCGGGGCTCAACTCGAGGCCGCGCGGCGTCTTGTCCAGGGGGACTCGCGCCACTTCCTTCCACGAGGTCAGGTCGAGTCGCACGAGCGCCGTGGCGCCTTGCTTTTGGGAGGCCACCCACCCGATGCGCCCATCCCGGCTCAATGTGCCGTTGTGCGGCTGGGCAACTGGGACGGTGCCGATCACGCGGTCAGTCGCCGTGTTGATGACCTGCGCCTGGTTCGAGCCCCAGCCCGAGACGAGCACCCGGCTGCCGCCTCCCGAGATCGCGAGGCCGTGAGGATTCGTACCCACGTCGATGCTGGTGACGACGCGATCCGAGGCGGCGTCGATGACACTCACCGTGGCGGCGCCGTCACTGCTGACGTAGACCTTGCGGCCGTCCGGCGTCATCACAAGGCCGTGCGGCCCCTTCGGTACCGGAATCGTGGTGAGGACCTTGTTCTGAACCGTATCGATGACGGCCACAGCATCGTCCTTGAACAGCCCGACATAGGCCTTGGGCGCTTCGGCAGCCGTGACAGCGCCTGTCCAAACCCATCCGCCCAGCGCGCCTAGCACCCAAATAGCCAACGCCACACGCTTCAACATCGTGATGCCTCCGGAAGAAGTAAGCTCATCCACTCGTGCTAACGTCGCGATTGGTGATTGGTTCCGGATCGCGCCAGACCGGAGTGAAACGATGACAAGCCACGGACACGATCACACCGAGCCCCATGTCGCGGTCTTGCCCTCCTACCGAGGCTTGCCGCTGACCGCCGCGCAAAGAAAACGCTGACGGCCGCGGTGATCGTCGTGCTGGCAATTCTCATCGGCTGGCTGCTCTTCCTGTTTCCGGCGTACTGGGACTGAACGGTCGCGAGCAGCTCACAGGCTCCTCAGCGTTGAGGCTGTGGTACCGCAACGACGGCGCCAGGCACCGCCGCCCGATTATGCTCGCAGAAGTTTAAAGCCGCTCGCCAAACGCCGCCGCTCCGCTCACAGTCCGCCTGCGCACCGGTTGTCGGCGGAACCCATGAGCCGTACTGCGAAGCGGGCGAGCACCCGATGAAGGGAACCAGGACACCGGCGATGACAATCCGCGTGAGCCAACGGTTCATGACGTTCCCTTCAGGCGCCCCTTCGACGCAGGGGCCGATTCACCAGGCTGCCTGCGTGGTCATTGGACACGGGCGTGCGCCTTGCTCGGGCCTGTCGTCGTATGAGACGGCACACGTTGCTCGCCGCGCTCCTTCTCGTCGTAACCAGCTCGGCCACGGCCGCGGAGGATAGTCAACGGATCGAAGGGCTTATTACCGCGGTTCATCGCAACGACTTCGTGCTCAGCAGCGACGGCCGACAAATCGTCGTGGACGTGTCCTCGCTTGGCGGCGTGACAGCGGCAATCGCTCAGGGTCAGCGCATTGCGGCCATCGGGACGATGGCGCCCGGCGGTCAGACATTTCACGCGATTCGTCTAGAGTCTGCGACAAAGAGGCAGTGACCGACCTAATGCGTCTGGCCGCCGACCGTACCGACAAATCCCCCGGCGGCAGTCAGCGTCCCATCCACGATGCGCACAGGCAGCATCGGCAGCCGCCGAGGCGCAGGTCCATTGATAACTCGTGCGCGCTCCTTCGGATCGAACTGGGCCGCGTGACACGAGCAGAAGAGCGCTTTGGCGTCGGCCTTCCACATCGACACGGGACACCCTTGGTGTGTGCAGATCGCCGAGTAAGCCACAACACCGTCGGCCGCGTATTCCTGGGTGTCCGCGCTGAGCTGTGCGGGGTCGAGCCGAACCAGGACTACCTGATTGAGAAGCGATCCGTCCCTGATCACTTTGCTTTCCGGATCCATCGGGTACGCCAACTGCTGTGGGCCGCCGAGAGGAAGATCCTCGGGCTTGATGATTTGTCCCGCTCTGTCGCCGAACGGGAACACGAATCGATCACCGCTCTGCGGACGAGCAATTTTTGGATCGTCAGCTGCCGCGACCGAGACCCTTTGGACGATGAGACCGAGTCCCAGCACTGCCTTCAGTAGGGTCCGGCGGTCTCGATACAGCGTTTGGGAGGGCGTCGGAAAGCTGTTGAGGCGTAGAGTCGTGCGAAGCAGGCATAGGCTGCGCTTCAGAGCACTCGAAACCCGCATGCCGTTCGGACCGTAACGCTAGATACATGTCACGTCAAGCGTTACACTCCGATGAAAAACTCGGACAGCACCATGTGTCGCGCGGAGGATCTGTCATGCGAAGCATCGTCGTAGCGACGGTCATTGGGACGATCATTGCTGCGGCGTCGTCGCTGCTCGCACAGCGGCCTACCTCTAACACCGTTCACACTCCTCCGTTCGATCTTCAAGATCCCGCGGTTTTCGAGGCGGGCGCACGAGTCTGACAGAACGCTTAGAGAGCGTCGTACGCCGGAAACTGCTTCGCCATGTTGTCGTGGTCATTCTTCGCGATCGCCTGGAAGCCGGTGGCGACGGCGTAGAGCCCGGCGGACTCTGGCGTGAGCTGTCGCGCGTCGGTGTCGGCACCCCGTACGATCTCGGCGAGGGCGTGCAACGCTGGATCGGTCAGCTTGTACTTGTCGAGAAACGCGTCGAACGAGCAGCGCGGCCCATGATGGCCGAGCTCCACTTCCGGAATGTCGTAGGGGATCGCGCCCTCGCGCTCCGCGACTTGCCGCACCTGGTTGCTCGGGACGAACAAAAACGTCGGCTCCTTGTCGATGAAGCGGCTGATCAACCAGGGGCACGCGATGCGATCCACGCGCGCCCTCTCGCGGGTCACCCACTTCATATGTCGACCGCCTCCTTACTTGCGGCTGTTCGTCTGGTCGAGCGCCGCCTTGAGCGCCTGAGCCAGCTTCGTCGGGTCGTCGTTGGCCCAGAAGTGCATATAGAACAGCCGTGGCGTGTCCATGAGCGCGTGATTGTGGATTGCCGTGACGTCGACTCCATGTTGTCGGAGTGTCTTGGCGACGGCATTTACTTCCTTGTCGATGAGCACGAAGTCACCGGTGATGGCCGCCTGGCCGTCAGCCGTCGGCTGGAAGTTCATCACGGTCACGACACCCATGCCTGGCAGGAGCGCCTGGCCCATTTCTGTGATCGCTTCGGCTCGCGGGACGGTGACCTGAAACACTCCGCTGCCCACGTCCCGTCCTGAGCGCCCGAGCGCCTGCTCGATTGCCTTCGTATCCAGCGTGGGGCCCGTCGGCGCCGCGGCCGCTGCCGGCGCGCCGCCGAGTGGCGTGCCGCTGGCCGAGAGCGCCTGACGGAGTGCTCGCGCCAGCTGGACCGCATCGCCGTGACCGCCGTAGTGCATGTACATCACGTGAGGCGACATCTCGTTGAGGTGATTGTGGACGGCCGTCACCTCGAGACCACCGGCAAAGAGCCCAGACATCACCGCCGGCACCTCTTGGTCAAGGAGGACGAGGTCGCCCATGACCATCGCGTGATCACCGATCTGCTTGAACGCCGCGTACGATCCCAGCGCGAATCCTGCCTTCACGGGAACGCCCTTCACCGTGACGTTGAGGTCGGTGCGAGGCATGCCGATGCGATAGACATCGCCGGCTTGCATCTGTCCGGCCTTACCCAACGCCTGCTCGACTGCTTTCCAATCCGGATCCGCCGCCTGGGCACCGGTTGAGGCTGCAACTGCGACGACGACACCGAGCCCAGCGACGATGTCCTTGATAAACCGTAGGTTGATCACTGGTGCTCCTTCATGCCACTGAAGAGTTGCTGACATTTATGTCAGGTGCGGAGTGGGTCCGACTGATGTATCAGCCACCTCCTGTCATGCCACGTATCGTCAGGTCATCGAATGCCGTGATCGAATCCGCCTTGGTCCAAAGTCCCACGCGGCCCAGCTTGAACCGTGTATCTCGGTGCTCGAGGTACCGCGTGCCGTCGAGCCAGGCCTCGATACGGTCGCCAACTGCAAGGACGCGCACCGTGTGCCATTGACCGAGCGCCGGCGCCTTGACGCTGGCGCTCGCGAGCTGACGCCGGCCTCGGTCGTAGTAGTAGAGCCGAAAGTTGTTCTCGAGCGCATTGGCGCGGACGACGTAGTACTTGCCGTTGTTGAACCGAAACACGATGCCGCCAGATGCGTCTTCGCGCCCCGAGATCGGCTTGAACTTCACGGAGACGTCGACGTCGGTGAATGGACCGACCGGGGCAACGACGACATTGAATTCGTTCTTCGTGGCTCGCTGTACGAGTACCCTCTTGCCGCTCGATGCCCCGGCCATTTCCTCAACGGTCCACTGCCCATCCACCGTCGTCCAGCCGTCGACGCCCTTCGTCTCGAAGTCGAACTTCTCTTCGGGCACGTTGTCGGGAATTTTGGCGTGCCCAGCCGCGCTCGGAATCTGGTGCAATGAACCCGTTAACGCGGCCGCCCCGACCAGTGTCAGTTCGAAAAACCTACGACGGCTGATGTTCAATCCAGCTTCTCCGATACTGTCTTCCACTCATTGCCCTTCACAAGCGTGACGTCGGCGACTGGATGGCCATCCTTCATCGCCGGGAAGACACTGACGACGCGATATCCCTTGTTCTGCTTGACCGCCTCGGACGCGGCGGCTCCCAGCGAGCGCTTCGCCTTCGCCATGGCCGTACTCTGATCCTTGGCGTGCGTGAGGTCGTCGCCCTGGGTGATCGGCTCGCTCTTTGCGATCTTGCCGGTCTTGTGATCGACGATCACTTCGGAGAAGTTGTTCCCCTTCATTGTGTACACGGACAGCTGCAGCTTGCCGTCCTCCACCTCGTATTTCGCGGAGATCGGCCTGCCTTCCTTCGCGCTCGCGCTGAGTCCGCGTTCCAGCGGGACCGTGGCGTCCTTCAGCGCCTTCTCCAGGTCGGCGTGCTCCTTCGCCTTGTCGTCGGACGTCTGCGCCCAGCCTGGCGAGACGACGAACATCAACACAGCAGCGAACGCCGCCATCCTGCCGATCGTCTTCATTGGCCAGCCTCCTGCGTGGTCGGACGGTTGCTAGGTCTTCTGCTTGAGGACAGCGTAGAGACCCTCGAACAGCGCGCCGCCGCGGGCGAGCAGCTCGTGGTCGTCGGGAATCGCCTCGACGAGACCATTGATCGCAAGATCGAGACCGGCGGCCTCGTTTCGCGTGAACTTGCCATCGTGCAGGTCCGCCTCGTGCACGATCTCCGCGATCAGCTTCGCGCGCCGATCCTTGATCCCGAAACGCTTCACGAGCGTTTCGAACGTACAGTCGTCGCCGTGATGACCAAACTCGGCACCGAGGACATCGAACGGGATACCCTTGCGCGAAGCATCCGCAGCGTCGGCGAACTCGAACTTCGCCTGCGGATCGTAGAACCGCTTGATGAGCCACGCTGACGCGATCCGGTCGATGTGAGGCCGCGGCCGGGTCACCCACGTGCTGCCCTTGGGAGGCAAACTCCCACGACGTCCCCGACTCGGTGGATGCGGCCGTGTCTCCGCAGCGCGCAGCCGCTTGGCCGTCGTTTCCCAGAGGCTTCGGGCGCGCTCGCCGGCGGGCGCCTTCAAGTAGTCGATGGACTGCACGCGGTCGAGCTCACGTTTCACTCCGTCGAGCTTCGCCCTGAGCTTGGGGATCGAGCGCCGATGGCTCATGTGATAGCGATCGAGATGACGGAGGATCTCGCGGCATCCCTGGACCACCGAGTGGTATTCGACGGCGCGGGCTTTGTGGAAGAGCGCGATGATCTCGTCTTCCGTCATTGTCTCGATGCGATCGACGCGAAGCAGTGTCGCCTCGCCGCGGACGGAGTGAATCTCCTGGACGAGCCACTGAAAGAGCTCGGTCGTCTCGGAAGTCTCCGGCAGAATCCAGCCGGCGCCGCGCAGCCGAACGGCGCCCATACGCTGAAGTTTTCGCCAGACGCCGACGCGGTGTCGCGTCGGGGTCGGCGGCAGCGTTGTCAACAGCGTCAGCCACCGCATCACATGATCCCGTAACCATTGATACCAGCGTGGTCAAGGATTACACTGCGCAAGGATTGCCCGCCCGGAGGACTTTCGATGGAAGGTGAGACCGCGACCCGCCGCGTATCGATTCGAGATCTGGTGAAGTATTTCCTCCGCCTCGGCGTTCTTGGCTTCGGCGGTCCGGTCGCACTCGTCGGCCAGATGGAACGCGAGCTGGTAGGCGACAAGAAGTGGCTCACCAAGGAAGAAATGCGCGAGGGCATCGCCGTATGCCAGTCCCTGCCGGGCCCTCTCGCCATTCAGGTCGGCATCTGGATCTCATACATCCGCGGGGGCTTCTGGGGCGCGTGGGCGGGCGGATGGGCGTTCATTCTGCCCAACTTCGTCATCGTCGCGGTCCTTGGCGCACTGTACGTCTACTTCGGCGGGCTTTCCCCCGTTAGAGCGATCTTTTATGGCGTCAGCCCGGCTGTCATCGCACTCATCCTGCACTCGTGCTATCGGTTGACGAAGCTCGGAATGAAAGACTGGATCGAATGGGCGCTTGCCGCCGCGGCGTTCATCATCACGGTAGCGCTTCAAGCCGAGGTGGCGCTCGTCTTCCTCGGCTGCGGCATCGTTGGGCTTCTCTACTACGGGTCGCTGTTCCGCGCCCGCGCGTCTGCACCGACAACGCGGTTCTTCGCTCTTGGCGCGCCGCTTGCCGTCGCGGCCGCCGCGCCGAGCAGCATTGGCAAGCTCCTTGGCGAGCTGCTCGTTTTCTTCCTGAAGGCCGGCTCGCTGACCTTCGGCAGCGGCCTGGTCATCGTGCCGTTCCTCGAGAAGGGACTCGTCCAGCAGATGCGGTGGCTCAACGAGCGGGACTTTCTCGTGGCGGTCGCCATCGGCATGATCAGTCCGGGCCCCGTCGTGATCACGGCGACATTCGTCGGCTACCTCGTGGCCGCGCGCTTGGGCGGTTCGCTGCTGGACGGTCTTTGGGGCTCACTCGTCTCGACAATCGGGATCTTTCTCCCGTCATTTTTGTTGATTCTGATCGTCGCTCCAATCCTCGTTCGCTACCGTGCGAACCCAAATATTCAGGGCTTCATCAAGGGCGCCTACGCCGCTGCCATCGGGACGATTCTCGGTGCCTGCGTGCTGCTCGGAAGGATCGCTATTGGCGACTGGCTCACGGCCCTGATTGCAGCGGCCAGTCTGGTCGTGCTGTTCCGGTGGAAGGTCAGCAATCCCGTGCTCGTGGCTGCTACGGCGATCATCGGCCTCATCGCCTTTCCGTTGCTCAAGCCGGAATGGGTCTTCGTGAAATGAACGAAGTGCGAGCCGCGGCGGTGACATGCCGCCTGTGCGACGCGCCGGTCGCGCGCGACGCGGATGTGTGCCCGTCCTGCGGCGTCAAGGCGCCGTGGGTACCTGACGAACCGAGCGCCAATCTCCGGGCGATCCGGCTTGCCATGTGGGCCGGCGGTATCGTGCTGGGCATCATGGTCTTCTTTGTCGTCGGAATGATGGTGTTCGGCCCGGTGGCCGAGAACGAAGAGCGGGATCACAGGCCGCCGAGCATGGGTTCGCGATCGCGGTAGACGTCAGCGGATGCTGGAGAAATGAGATGCGCGACTTACTAGGCGTCGACGCCGCCTGGGGCATCACCGTGGTGCGCGTTATGATGGGCCTCGTTTTCGCAATTCATGGCTATCAGAAGTTCTCGAGCGGCGTTGGTGCGGTCGTCGCGAGCTTTGGAAAGATGGGGATCCCCGCTCCTCAAGTCGTTGGCCCCTTCATCGCCGGCCTCGAGCTCATCGGTGGCATCTGCCTCATCGTTGGTCTGTTAACGCGCCTGTTCGGTTTGCTGTTCACCTGCGAGATGCTCGTGACGACACTGTTGGTTGTGTTCCCGATGCGCGGGTGGAACGCAAGCGAGCTGGACCGAATGCTGCTTGTCTCCGGTGTACTTCTCCTCATTGCCGGGCCAGGCAAGCTTGCGATCGATGAGTTCTGGTTAGAGCGTGCGCGGCCGGAACAGTCTATGGGGGCACGAGACTCCCGACGGCGTTGACGGTTACTTCACGCGGTCGCGAAATCTCGGCATCGGACCCTTGGGATTCGTCCACGAAATAAGTCTGCCGAGCAGATCGAGGACTCCGAACGCACCAAAGCCGACGATCGCGACTTCAGCGAGGCCGTACGGAAACATTTGTAGAAAGGTCGAAGGATCCGCGTCATACACACGCATCAGCACAAGAATTAAGTAAGAAGCAACAACAACACCGAGTCCGCGGCATAGCCACGCGGCCCCGCATCTCACTTTCCACAAGAGCGAGCACCGTTCCGCGGACTTCACGACTCGCGCCCGCTGGCATGATCTCGAAACGTCCGAGAACCCGCTCGCAATACAACCTTCATGCCGTTAGTGAAGTCCCGCTGCCGCCGGTAGAGAGTGTAGCGTTCGCTACCTGACGCCATCGCAAGTTACATCAAGCGTATGTTCGCCCTGAAAAATCCACGGATGCCGCGGGCTCGCGGAACGATGACGACCCTCTCCTCCCTGCGGACCCTCCTCGCGCTGAATCGAACCGTCGGAATCGTCCTGATTTCTGTCCTGTTCCTCGGTCTTAGTGAACAGCTCTGGAGCCCGTTCTTTCTCGCATATCTCGACGCGAAGATGAACGGGAGTGCCGCCGGCGCGATCGGCGGAGTCAGCCTCACGGCCTTGCTCGCCGTCGGCGTCTACGCGTGCCTGCGCGATCTTTTCGAGGCAGCCTGCTTGATCACATGCGCTCGGTTGCTTCGAAAATTCGAAGCGGGATCCGATTCCGTCGTTTGACGCAGTTCCGTACGGCTCCTAGACTGACGCCGTCGCCGCAGATTCGTTGCCGCTCTGCGACCGACAGAGGAGCTCGATGGCCACCTCCGCGACAATCGCGCCTCACACCCGCCGCTGCATGGTGGCCCTCGAGGGATGCGTCCAGGGACTAGGTTTTCGGCCCGCGGTGTACCGCTTTGCCGTTCAGCACCAGCTCAGTGGTTCCGTCCGCAACACGCTTCAGGGCCTGCTCGTAGAGGTCGAAGGCGATGAGACGGACATCGCACATTTCCTGGACGATCTCGCCGGCTTCGTACCGATTGGCGGCGCCCCTTCTCGCCGCTCCGTCACCTGGGAGCAGCCACGGGGTGTGGCACGACGTTTCTCGATCGATGCGAGTCTCAGGGACGGGCGCACGCAGCTAGTGCCGGTTCCCGACTTCGCAATCTGCGACCGCTGTCTCGCCGAGCTGCGCGATCTGAACGACCGGCGCCATGGCCACCCGTTCGTCACGTGCACGACGTGCGGGCCGCGGTTCACCATCGTGCGAAGGCTGCCATACGACCGCGATGGCACGACGATGGCCGACTTCGCCATGTGTGCCGACTGTCGGCGTGAGTACGAAATCCCGAGTGATCGGCGTTTTCATGCGGAGACGATCTCGTGCCCGCGATGTGGCCCGGTCCTCGGCGTGCGTGGTCGGAATGGGGAGCTGATCTCCGGTACCGACCCGATCAACTTGGCGGCCGGCGTGCTGGCGCGAGGCGGAATCCTCGCCGTGAAGGGCATCGGCGGCTACCATCTCGCGTGTGACGCCATGCGACCCGCCGCCGTCGCCGACCTGAGACAGAGAAAGCACCGCGAATCGAAGCCTCTCGCCGTGATGGTTACGGACGTGGACGCGGCGCGAAGGTTGTGTCAGGTCTCTGAAGACGAGGCGCAGCTCCTCGCGTCAGCGGCCCGGCCAATCGTCTTGCTCGCCAAGCGAGCGGCAACCACGGTAGCCAACAACGTGGCACCACGTAGCCGCGAGCTCGGCGTGATCCTGGCCTACACACCGCTCCACCATCTTCTGCTCGACGCCGTGGACGGTCCGCTGGTTATGACGAGCGGCAACGCCACCGATGACGCGATCGCCTACGTCGACGCGGACGCTCTCGACCGCCTCGGCGAAGTGGCCGATCTCTTTCTGCTCCACGACCGGCCGATCCACGTGCAGTGCGACGACTCCGTCGCTCGCGTCGTGCGCGGGGAGACGCGCCTCATCCGCCGGTCTCGCGGGTATGTACCGCTCGCTATCCGGTTGCCGGTCGACGCGACGAGGCCGGTCCTCGCGTGTGGCGGCGAGCTCAAAAACACTTTCGCGCTCGTCCGCGGACGGGACGCCTTTCTCAGCCAACACCTCGGCGATCTGACCAGCGAGCGCGCTTACCGTTCCTTTGTCGACTCCATCGAGCACTTCAAAGGTCTGCTCGGTGTCACCCCCGAAGTCGTCGCCTACGATCTTCATCCGGCCTACCGTTCGACGGTCTACGCGAAGACACTCGACGGCGTTGAACGAGTCGGTGTGCAACATCACCACGCGCACATTGCGAGCTGCCTCGCCGACAACGGCGTCGACCGTCCTGTCATCGGGGTCGCGTGGGATGGCACCGGCTACGGCGTCGATGGCCATGTCTGGGGCGGTGAGTTTCTTGTCGCGGATCTGACAGACTTCGTCCGCGCCGGCCACTTCGAGCTCGTGCCTCTGCCTGGTGGCGACGCGGCCGTCCGCGAGCCCTGGCGCATGGCGGCCACGTTTCTAAAGACGGCATATGGCGACACCATGGCGAAGCTCGACCTGGCCTTCGTGCGCCGGCTCGATCCCGCGGCGTGGCGCACGCTCAGTCGGGCCATCGACCGTGGGCTCAACGCACCGCTGACCTCCAGCGCCGGACGGCTCTTCGATGCGGTCGCGAGCCTTCTCGGGCTCCGCGACAACGTCGAGTTCGAAGGCCAGGCGGCGATGGAGCTCGAAGCGCTGGCCGAGCGACGTGCGGACCGCATCTATCCGACCGGCCTGACGGAGACGGACGGCACGCTCATCGTACGGACGCACGACATCTTCTGCGCGGTCGTCGACGATCTGCTGCGTGAAACAGCCCAGGCCACGATCTCGGCACGCTTCCACGCGACGCTCGTCGACGTTCTGGTCCAGGTCTGTCGTCGAATCCGCCAGCGCACTGGAATCGACGCCGTCGCGCTGAGCGGCGGCGTCTTCCAGAACGCCTGGCTGCTCGGAGCCGCAGTGGACGCGCTTGAGACGGCCGGATTCGAGGTCTACAGTCATCGTCAGGTTCCAGCGAACGACGGAGGGCTCGCGCTCGGTCAAGCCGCGGTGGCCGCGCGACGGATGAGCGGGAAGGACGGCCGCTGATGTGCCTGGCGATCCCGGGCAAGGTCCTCGAGGTCTTCGAGGATCGTGGCGTGCGAATGGGCCGCGCCGACTTCGGCGGGACCGTCCGCAAGGTATGCCTGGAGTCTTTGCCGGAGGCCGGACTCGGCGACTACGTCCTCGTCCACGTCGGCTTCGCGCTCAGCAAGGTTGACCCGGAGGAGGCCGAGCGCACCTACCGCTTCCTCGAGGAGCTTGGTCAGCTTGGCGAGCTCGACGCGCCCCAGGCCGACACATGAAGTATCTCGACGAGTATCGCGACGGCCGCGTGGCGGCCAAGATCGTGGCCGAGATCGGACGCGTCACCACGCGGCCCTGGACCCTCATGGAGGTCTGCGGAGGGCAGACGCACTCGATCGTCAAGCACGGGATCGACCGGCTGTTACCGTCGGAGATCGAACTCGTTCACGGTCCGGGCTGCCCGGTATGCGTCACGCCGATGGAACAGATCGACAAGGCGCATGCGATCGCTCGCTCGCCGGGTGTGATCTTCACGTCCTTCGGCGACATGCTTCGCGTCCCCGGCTCTCGCACCGACCTTCTACGTCTGAAATCCGAGGGCGCCGACGTTCGGATCGTCTACGCGCCGATCGACGCCGTTCGCATCGCTCAAGAGAATCCGGACCGCGAGGTCGTGTTCTTCGCCATCGGTTTCGAGACTACTGCGCCCGCGAACGCGCTCGCCGTCATGCGCGCCCGAGCCCTCGGCGTCGGCAATTTCACCATGCTCGTGTCCCATGTCCTGGTACCGCCTGCGATCGCTGCCGTGTTGCAGTCGCCAGGCAACCGCGTGCAGGGTTTCCTGGGACCAGGTCACGTGTGCACGGTCATGGGCTATCGCGAATATGAGGCGATCGCGCGCAATTACAGGGTGCCCGTCGTCATCACCGGCTTCGAGCCGGTCGACCTGCTCGAGGGCGTTCTGAAGACGGTCACCCAGCTCGAGCGCGCCGAGGCCCGCGTCGACAATCAGTACTCGCGTGTCGTGAGTGCGGCCGGCAACGCGGGCGCACAGCGGCTGATTTGGTCCGCGTTCGAGGTCTGCGACCGGAAATGGCGCGGCGTCGGGACCATCCCGAAGTCGGGCCTCCGCCTCCGCTATGAGCTTCGCGACCACGACGCCGAGAAGCGCTTTGACGTCGGCACGCTGGAGACGCGCGAGCCCGCCGAGTGCATCAGCGGCCAGATTTTGCGTGGGCTCAAGAAGCCCCACGACTGTCCAGCCTTTGGCAACCGGTGCTCACCGGCCAATCCGCTGGGCGCCACGATGGTGTCAGCCGAGGGCGCCTGTGCAGCGTACTACGCATACGGCCGGTATCGTGAGGCGGTGACGGCGTCATGAAGGACGCCATCTTGCGAAAGGCGCGTGAGAGCGCCGAGGTGAAAGAGGCGTTCTTCCGCGCGGAAGCCGACCGCATCGAGGCGTTGGCGCGCGCAATGGCCGCGGCATTCGAGCGCGGTGGCCGACTGTACGTCGTGGGCAACGGCGGCGGCGCCACCGATGCCCAGCACGTCGCGGTGGAGTTTTGCCACCCGATCATCGAGAAGCGCCGGCCGCTGCCCGCGGTTGCGCTGACAACGGACAGCGCCCTGCTCACCGCCATCTCGAATGACCGCGACTTCGCTAAGGTCTTCGGCGATCAGCTCCGCACGCATGCGCGCCGGGGTGACATGGCACTGGCGCTGAGCACGAGTGGCCAGTCGCCTAACCTCGTGCATGCACTCGAGGTCGCAAGCGAGCTGGGTATGATGACGATAGCCTTCACGGGCAAGGACGGCGGGCGCCTCGCGACGCTCGCCGATCACGCCTTCGTCGTCCCGTCGTTCAGCATCCACCGCATCCAGGAGACACACGTCGCTCTCTACCATGTCGTCTGGGACCTGGTTCACGTCGTGCTCGGTGAGCCCGATGTCATCTGAGATCAACGCCGGCCTGACGCTCAGCTGCCCGTTGCCGCTCTCCGGCTCGAACCGCATCCTGCTCGGCCACGGCAGCGGCGGCAAGATGACGGCCGAGCTCATCGCGCGTTGTTTCATGCCGGCCTTCCGCAACGAGTTCCTCGACAAGCGCGACGACCAGGCCGTGATCGATATCGGTGGAGCGCGCGTGGCGTTCACCACAGACTCCTATGTCGTCACGCCGCTGTTCTTCCCTGGCGGAGACATTGGTGATCTCGCGGTGAACGGGACGGTGAACGACCTGGCGATGGCGGGCGCGCAACCCCTCTACCTCAGCGGAGCCTTTATTCTGGAGGAGGGCTTCCCGCTTGCCGACCTGGAGCGCATCGTCGCGTCGATGCAGAAGGCGGCCGAGGCGGCTGGCGTGCTCCTCGTCACGGGCGATACGAAGGTCGTCGACCGAGGGAAGGCGGACGGCTGCTTCGTCACCACGACAGGCCTTGGGCTGGTCACGCACGGCCGCACGATCTCCGCCGATCGCGCCCGCCCCGGCGACGTCGTCATTCTCAGCGGCCCCATCGCCGAACACGGCATGGCGATCATGGCTGCGCGAGCGGATCTGGAGCTCGAGACGCCCGTGGCCAGCGACACGGCGGCCCTTCACCGACTCGTGCTCCGCATGCTCGGGACCGGCGCCGACATTCACTGCTTGCGCGACCCGACGCGCGGTGGCGTCGCCACCGCACTGAACGAGCTCGCGCAGCAATCGGGCGTCGGCATCGTCCTCGATGAAGCTGCCATCGCTGTCCGCGAGCCCGTGCGCGGCGTATGCGAGCTGCTCGGCTTGGACCCGCTGTACGTGGCCAACGAGGGCAAGCTGCTGGCCGTGGTTCCGCGAGCGGACGCCGAGCGCGTCGTCGGGACAATGCACCAGCATCCCGAAGGTCGCGAGGCGTGTGTTGTCGGCGAGGTCGTGGAAGACGCCGCGCGACTCGTTGTGCTGAAAACCACAGTCGGCGGCCGCAGAATCGTCGACATGCTGCAGGGCGAGCAGCTCCCGCGGATCTGCTAGAGGAGTACGCAATGGCGACCGTCGTCGAGCGGGATGTTCTCAAGGGTGGGCAGCCGCCAATCGCCGAGACGCAGCCGGAGTCCCGGCAGCAGCGTCTGCCGCTGGGGCCGCTCAAGACGATCCACGTCTACTGGCTCGCCGGCATGAGCTGCGACGGGTGCACGATTTCGGTGGCGGGCGCAACCAATCCTGGTATCGAAGGACTGCTGACCGGCACCGTCCCGGCGATGCCGAAGGTGATCCTCCACCACCCCGTGCTCTCCGTCGAGGCGGGCGCGGAATTCGTGAAGCCGTTCCGTGATGCCTACGAGGGCAATCTTGGGGCGCCCTACGTCGTCGTCTTCGAGGGTTCCGTCGCCGATGAGCGCATCGCACACCGGACAGGCGGCTACTTCTCGGCCATGGGCGTCGAGGCAATCCCGGAGGATGAAGGCCCGCACCCGGTTCCAACCGCCACGTGGCTGAAACGCCTCGCGCCGCGCGCGGCCGCGACGATCGCGATTGGGACGTGCGCTACTTGGGGCGGCATTCCGGCCGCTGAAGGCAATCCGACCGGCGCGATGAGTGTCATGGACTATCTCGGCAAGGATTACCGAAGCGCGTTCGGGTTACCGGTGATCAACATCCCGGGCTGCGCGCCGCAGGGGGACAACTTCACCGAGACGGTCTTCGCCGTTCTTCTCTTCCTGCAAGGGCTCGGTCCGCTCCCGACGTTCGACGAGCTGGGCCGGCCGGCGTGGCTGTTCCGCGACACGGTTCACCACGGCTGTACGCGGGCGGGATTCTACGAGGAGGGGATTTTCGCCAAGCAGTACGGCGACCCTCAGTGCCTCGTGGAGATCGGCTGCTGGGGCCCTGTGGTCAACTGCAACATCGTCGTACGTGGCGCCATCAATCACATGGGCGGCTGCATGAAGGCCGGCGGCATCTGCATCGGCTGCACGATGCCCGGCTTCCCCGACAAGTTCAGCCCCTTCTACAAGACTCCGCCAGGCGCCGCCGTCTCGACCTTCGCGGCTCGAACGGTTGGTGGCGTCATCCGGCGCATGCGGCGGCTCTCGAACCGCGAGGCCAACCGCGAGCATCGGTGGGACGTGCTGCACGAGGTGCCGAGCGGCTGGGCGCATGTGCAGCCCCAGACGCTGACCGACAAGGCGATCCACTTCTTCTACGAAAAGTGGCAGCACTTCGCGTCGAAGAAGCCGGGCCGGCCGCCGGGTCAGCAAGATCGATTCTGGGGTGTCGATCGCCCCGGCTATCGAAAGGATTACCTGGACGAGAGCGCGGGCCGTGAGGATAGCCGTGACCAGCGCTGAGCTTTGGGCGGCGTGGCGGCTCTGGATGCTGGTCGCGGCCGTGATCATCCTAATCGCCGCAGGCCTGCTCATCACGATCTGGCTGACCGCGCGCAGTATCGTCGCGCACGCGACGCGCGCGCTGAAGGCTGCCGAGGCCATCCGTAACAACACGCAAGCGATCTGGCAGCTGCAGAACACCAACGAGATGGCCGCCGAGATCAGGGATACGGTGTGCGACATCGAAGCCAAGGCGCAGAAGCTGGTCGGCGCTCTCCAGGGCCAGACCGCCGGCGGCGGAAACCGCCGATGAGTGACGTGAGCGCGGACACCATCCAGCGCATGTGGATCGTGACGCTGGTGGTCTACGCCGTGGTGCTAGTCGTCGTCGCCGCGCTGCTCGCGCTGATCCTAAAAGCGGCCCGCGACATCCGCGCTGGCGTGTCGATGATCTGGACGGTCGGCCAGCAGGTCGCGAACAACACCATCCACATCGCGCTGCTCGACACCACCAATCACGTCGCTGGGGAAATCCTCGACTGCGCCAAGGGCGTCGCGGCGACAACGGCGGCGTTGAAGGCCCACGCCGAGAACTGCCCCGGCTGCCCGGTGTGTGTGCTCGGACCGGGGCGACCTCGATGAGTGCGTTCGTAGTGCTCGCCATCCTGTCGCTGGTGGGCGCAGCAGCGCTGTTCGTGGCCTTGGCGCTCTTCTTGCGCGCGATCGATCGCACGCTCGAGGAAATTGGGGGTCCCACTACCAGATTCGTGGCGCCGGCCAACTACCTGGGGAAGATTCGGCTCGGGGTGCGAGCTATCGAGCGACAGACGGACGCGCTGGCGCCGTATGTCACAAAGCTCAACGCCGGCCTCGGCGCCATTCGCGACGGCCTCAAGGCGATCGACGCGAACCTCGCTGGCCTCATCGCTGCCGTGTCGCGCCAGAGCCGATCATGAGTGGCGTGGTCATTCCAGACGCGGTGTACACGATCTGGTGGATTAGCCTGATTCTCACGCTCGTCGTCTTCGTGCCGCTCGCCGTGTACTCACTGCACCGCACGTGGCGGTCGGCCCGCTCGATCCAGCACTACGCCGCGGAGGCCCTGCAGGCCGCGGCGGGGATCGAGCGCAACACCCGCAACATCGCTGCGCTCGATACGACCATCGGTGTCGCGACTGAGATCCTCAAGGTGACGGGCAGCGTCGAGCAGAAGCTCGACGCGGTCGCGCACGTGCTGGAAGAGCGGAGTCGATAATGCTCCTGGCACTGACGCTCATCACGGTCGCCCTCGTCGTGCTCGCCCTCGCCGGCTATCTCATCGCCATCGCCTGGGCGCTGCTCGACACGCGCCGCAGCGTCTCGGCGATCGCCGACGGGCTGGAGGCAGTCCGCGCGCACACGATGCCGCTGCCCGAGAAACTCACCACCATCAACGGCGCGCTGGGCGCGCTGCTCGGCGGGCTCGAAGCGGCCGATCGGCACGTCGGGCGTTCCGCACGCGTGTTCAGGCTGTCCTGAGAGGGTGAGGGTCCCATGTGCTTCAAAAACCTCCCGATTGAATTCGATGCCGAGGGCAAGCCGCACCTGCGCGCGGGAATCGCCGATCCTTACGGGCCAACGGCCACCGTCCCTCGCGGGGTGCCGGCGCAGCTCTCCACCGGACAGGTGGAGGAGTTGCTCAAGCGCAACGGTTTCATCCGAGAGCTCGACTTCGATCCGGTGACCCGTGTAGCGGGCGCGCTCGCATTCCATACGGTGGCCGACTTCAAGGCGCGCAAGGTCGTCGAGGCGCGATCAGTCGCCACGCTGTTCCGCGGCTACGAGGTCATCATGGTCGGCCGAGATCCGCGCGACGCCATTTACATCACGAGCCGCGCGTGTGGAGTGTGCGGCGGCGTCCACTCGGTGACTTCTGCGATGGCGATCGAGATGGCCATCGGCTGCGTCCCGCCGCCGCTCGGGGTGCTCGTGCGTAACCTCGCCCTAGCCCTGGAATTCCTCTACGACCACCCGCTGCACCTGCATCTGCTCGCAGGCCCCGACTATTCCTCTGCAATGGTTCGCCCCACGAATCAAGGGCTGCTCACACGCGCGCGATCGACCGAGGCGCCGCACGCCGATGTCCATGGGTTTCGGAGGATCGGCGACCTGATGGACGACCTGAACCCGCTCACGGGCAAGCTCTACCTCGAAGCGCTGCACATGACCCGCGTCGCGCGCGAAGCCTACGTGCTCATCTGCGGCAAGTATCCGCATCCGCAGACGATCGTCCCGGGCGGCATGAGCTCGACGATCACGCTGAGCGTGATGAACGAGATGTTCACGCGCCTGGCGCAATTCTTCGACTACAGCAAGAAGCTGACGACGATTTGGGACGACCTGACCGAGTTTTTCTACGCCGCGAATCCAGCCTACAGGCAGGTCGGAAGCCGCCGGGCCAACATGATCGACAGCGGCATCTTCGATCATCACGAGGCCTACGACGCGACGTACGCCAGTGCCCCTGCCTGGGGCGATCGGCGCTGGGCGACGCCGGGCGTGATCGTCGATGGGGAGCTGGTAACGACGGATCTCCACCGCCTCAACATCGGCGTGGAGGAGTTCGTCGATCATTCGTACTACGAGGAGTGGTCCGGCAACGGTCAGCGACAGCGCTTCCCGAACGACCCAGTGGGGAATCCGCTGTCGCCCTATCACCCTTGGAACAAGGTGACGAAGCCGCGACCCCAGGGCCAGAACTGGAAAGAAAAGTACACCTGGGACACCACGCCGCGCTGGGACCGGCAATCCATGGAGGCGGGCGCCTACGCACGCCTCTGGAACACGGCGGTCGCTCGAAAGCTGCCGCCGAATCCGTTCATCGAGTCAACCGGCACGTCGCTCAAACTGCGCCTGCCCAAGGGCGCGCTCCCCGAGATGGAGATCGAGTGGAAGGTGCCCGCGGTGTGGAACGCGTTCGAACGCAATCGCGGTCGCGCCTACTGCACGGCGTTCACCGCGCTCGTCGCTCTGAACAATTGGCTGGCTGCGATGGACCGCGTGAAGCTCGGCGACACGCGGACGAGCACCCGGTTCGAGATGCCGAAGCGCGGCGAGCAGCTCGGTGTGGGCTTCTGGGGTGCCGGGCGCGGCTACCTGACGCATCACCTTGTTCTCGACCGCGGCGCTGTCGCCAACTATCAGATCGTCACGCCCTCGACCTGGAATGCCTCGCCGACCGATCGGTGGCGCCAGCCGGGTCCATATGAGGAGGCCGTGCTTAACACGCCGCTGCTGGAGGAGACCGACGACCCGAAGCAGTTCAAGGGCATCGACATCCTTCGCGCCATCCGCAGCTTCGATCCATGCATGCCGTGCACCACCCACATCCACTCCGACGCCGGCGTCATCACGCGCGAGGTGAACACGTGCGCCTGCGGAGTCGATGACGACGGCGGCTAGCGTGCGCGTGATCGTCGTGGGTCTCGGGTATCGGAACCTGCGCGATCACTCCGTCGGCGTTGCGGTCACCGACCGCCTCGAGCGAGAACCCTGGCCGTCCGGCGTGGTTGTCGAGGACCTCAGCTACAACCCAATCGCCGTGGTCCAGCGGCTCGAAGACGAGCCGGCCGATCAGCGGTTCCAGCGTGCCGTCGTCGTCGCCGCTGTCGAGCGCAACTGGCGGGCGCCCGGTACGATCGCGGCGTATCGCTGGGACGGCGTGCTACCGGTCGAGGAAGAGATCCATCGCGCCGTGACAGAGGCAGTGACCGGCGTCATCGCCCTGGACAACACTCTCGTCGTCACGCGGCACTTCGGCGCCCTACCCGATGAAGTCATCGTGGTGGAAGTCGAGCCGGCGGTTCACGAATTCGGTGACTCCTTCAGCGACGTCGTTGCTCGCCGGTTCGAGACCGTGTGCGATGTGGTGAGGACCTACGCGACCAGCTCGGAGGCGGTCGAGCGACTGCCGCGCGCGCCGCTGGGCGGAGTTTTGCCGGCCGGCGCGAGGAGCACATGAGCGAAGACCGCGACGTCCTCGAAGAGGTCCAGCGACTGATCGCCGAGCTGGAGTCGCACCCGGACGCGAGTGTTCGCACGGCTGCGACGGCCTTGCTCAAGGGAATCGATGCAGTCCACCGTACGGCGCTCACACATCTGGTCGGCGCGATCCAGAGCATGGCAGGCGAAGCATTCATGAATCGACTCACGGGCGATCCTGCGATTCGCCTGCTGCTCATGTCGTACGACCTGATCGCCGTGGACCGACGGCTTCACGCCGAGGAGGCGCTCGACAGCGTCCGC
>Ga0075436_100000301_pt1 | contig 31560 bp, 26 predicted proteins | sample RhiMethybrSRZTD5_FD_75303 | JGI IMG/M metagenome (GOLD analysis project Ga0075436, IMG submission 75303) | Populus rhizosphere microbial communities from Tennessee, USA - Rhizosphere MetaG P. TD hybrid SRZTD5 | ecosystem: Host-associated > Plants > Roots > Rhizosphere > Soil | place: USA...
GGGTACGCTAATGCCCGACGGTTCGCCCCAAGTCACCCCGGTTTGGTGCGATCTTGAAGGCGATCTCGTGGTTGTGAATTCGGCTAAGGGACGCCAGAAGGACAAGAACATTCGCCGCGATCCGCGCGTTGCACTGGCCGTCATCGATCCTGAAAATCCTTATCGGTATTTGGAAATTCGCGGCCGCGTCGTGGAAATCACTGAACAGGGCGCCGACGCCCATATCGACAAAATGGCCAAGAAGTATTTGGGAGCCGACAAGTATCCTTATCGCCAGCCGGGCGAGCAGCGGGTCATGTACAAGATCCAGCCGGAGCGCACCAATACGATGGGTTAAAGTTGTTTCGCATTAGCGGGAGGGCACGACTCTACTCCTGCCGGACTAGTTTTTTCCCGGGGCTATGAAGCATTCCACTTTAGAAATTCCCAACATCAACGAAGCCGCGGCGCCCCTCGACCTTAACTGGGCGCGTGCGCAGTTCCCTGCGTTGTCCCTCGAGGTGGGCGGTCAACCAGCGGCGTTTCTGGATGGCCCGGGCGGAACTCAGGTGCCGCAACGTGTCATAGACGCGACTACCGAATACCTTCGCACCAGCAACGCGAATACCTGCGGAGCCTATGCCACCAGCCGCCGCACCGATCAAACCATCGCCGGCGCGCGATCGGCAATGGCTGACTTTCTCGGCTGCGACTCGGACGAGATTGTTATCGGCCCGAACATGACTTCGTTGACCTACGCTATCAGCCGCGCCATTGGACGCGAGCTCGAGCCGGGTGACGAAATCGTGCTGACGCATCTCGATCACGATGCGAATATCTCTCCCTGGCGCTCGCTCGAAGAATGCGGAGTCAAAATTCAGATGGCGGACATCCGCGAAGAAGATTGCACGCTCAATATGGAAGATCTCGCGCGGAAAATTAATTCGCGAACGAAAGTCGTGGCTGCGGGATACGCGTCGAACGCAGTCGGGACCATCAATGACGTGAAGACCATAGTGCGCCTTGCACATGAGGTTGGAGCTCTGGCGTTTATCGACGCCGTGCATTATGCGCCGCACGGGCCGATTGACGTTCGAGACCTCGACTGCGATTTCCTGGCCTGCTCAACCTATAAGTTTTTCGGTCCGCACATGGGCGTGCTGTATGGCAAACGCGAGCATCTGGCTCGACTGCAGCCATACAAGTTGCGCGCCAACACCAACGCCGTGCCGCAACGCTGGGAATGGGGCACGCTCAATCATGAGTGCATTGCTGGAATTACGGCGTGCGTGGAGTACTTGGTGGAACTGGGAAGAAACTCTCGTGTAGCGGCAGGCACAAACCATGTGGGGAGAGGCACAAACCATGTGGGGAGAGGCACGGACCATGTGGGGAGAGGCACAGACCATGTGGGGAGAGGCACAGACCATGTGGGGAGAGGCACAGACCATGTGGGGACGGGCGTCCACGCCCGTCCGGTCGAGCGAAGCTCGACGACGGCTGGGGATCACAACTCGGCCGAAACTGACGGCCTTCGCCTACTTACCCGCCGAGACGCGCTACTCGCCGCCTATCGCGTCATCCGTGCCCACGAGCTTCAGCTCATGCAACTCATGCTGCGCGGTCTATCGCAAATTCCCAGCTTGCGGCTGTACGGCATCGCCGATCCAACGCGCCTCGACTCCCGCTGTCCAACCTTTGCCATCCGAATTCCCGGCCACACTCCGCTGGAACTCGCCACCAAACTAGGCGAGCGGGGCATTTTCACGTGGGATGGAAACTATTACGCCCTCAACCTGACAGAACGCCTCGGTGTCGAGCAAGATGGCGGATTCCTCCGCATCGGCTTGGTGCACTACAACACGGAAGCAGAAGTTGATCGAGTCATAGACGAATTGAAAAACATTCGTAGCTGAAGACCAACGAACTTTATTTCGTTGCTCCGGCCCCTTCCCGCTGCGACCACGCCGACGCGTTTAGGCATTCAACCGCGCCATCAATAATCCGTCCCAGGCCTTCACGAAACTTGGTTTCATCAGTGATCTGGCGATTGCCCAGGGCTTCGCTGATGGAAAGCGTGGCATCGAGAAATGACAGGGCGGCTGTTTTCTTCTCCTCTCCCGGACGGTTTCCAAAGAGTCCCTCGATTCCATTTACGACGGCTGGAACGAAAGACAGTCCTTGCAGCAACTTCGCGACGAAGTCCATGGCGTTATCTCCTCAAGTAAAAGTTGTGGGGTTGTGTTCTAAAAGTTGCGGAAAATCAGTTCGCGTGGAGTGGGCACAAATTAATTGGCGCTTAGCAAATCACGCAAGGCGGCCTTCGAATTGATTAGCTGAAGAACTACTTTGCAGCGGATCGGTCCGGCCGTGTCACCTGGATTTCTGCGCAGCCCGGCCGATAACTGAGCTCAACACGGCGGCAGCGCGGCGGGTCGCTGGCAAAATCGCAGTCCCGCATAATTATGGGCGCGGTGAGACAGTTGGGATTTAGGATGGCGCGGAAGGCTTGCGGCGTGCGACGAGCAGCACAGCCGCTGAGCACAGATAAGGCGAGGACAGCGATCCCCAAACTGCATTTCATGTAGTTGCTCCGGCTTGTTTACTAGATCGGGGTGAATTACTACTTCTTCACGAACAGGCCTGTGCATTCAATGCACGAAGGGCTCTGCGGAGAAGCGGACAGAGTGGTTTCGTCGGCCGCTACTTCCACCAGTGATCGTGGAAGGCAATTAGTCCGCTGATCGCGATTGTGATCACGGCATTGACCAGGCGGTCGTACACTCCACGACGCACGTCATTACGTTCCAGTGCGGCTACTTTGGTTTCCATTAGACCGATGCGGCCCGGCTGTGTATTGCCGACCAGCATGTCCATCTTGGCTTCCAGGCGTGCGAGCTTCTCCAGAACCTCGCATTGGAAATCGTTGTCGGTTACGCGCACAACCAGAGCGCGCGCCGGAGAATCGTGAGCCCGGCTTTCATCAGGTCGGTTAGTCATGGATGCCTTTAGAGCGGATAATCAATGTGCAACGCCGCCGTATACCGCGAGTACTTGGGCGGAGTAGATCCGTCATACTGGCGCAGGAAATAATCCTCGACCCTGCCCAGGCGAGGCAGGGTGAAAGTCTGCGTCGTAAACCGGCCTGCTAGATTTTGATCGTTGTTCTGCCCCCACCCGAAATCGCTCCAGCGAACTTCGATTCCGCCGCCGGTCTGCGGCGTCAGGCCCGCGTCCATGGTCGCGGTGGTTGAACTTACATCTGTAATTGCCGCGCCCGTGAGAGAAGGCAACGTTGTATTCCCAACCTGAGTGTCAGGGATTTCAGAAAGGCCGAGAAAAGCCGTCGTCACCTGCGAATTGCTCTCGAAAAGCGCAGTGATTTGCGAATCAAATTCGAAAGCCAGATCTTCTGAGACCGCATGCTCAAACTGAAGCTCGTAGACGCAGTGCTCTCCCGCTAGGTCCTTCACGGCAATGGCAACTTCCTTCACTATCGCGAGAAATGACGCTGTTCGTGAAGGCACGTTCACGCCGAGAGCATCACCTGGGAAAATGTCGGCGGCGGCATCTGGCAGAAAGTCACTCCAGGTCTGGTACTTGCCTCTATAACCCGCGGCCGTTCCATCAGTAACGATTACGAGGGCTGCGTTCTCACAATCGACGCTGGTCTGCGCCGGCGGCATTTTCAGGCGCCGCACCGCCGCTCGGACTCCATCGTTACTCCCGTTCTGCTCGGCAGCGATGCTGCTCGCATTGGTCACACGTGCCATGGCTCGGCCGTGGCCGCGGTAATGGACTTCTATGAAGGGCTTTTGGCCACCTGCCACGGTCGGACGTCCCCGCGGATTCAGCAGAGTAACGTCGTCAAAGAGCGTCGAAGCCGTAGGATCGCCGACAAAAATGCAGGTATCGTTCATCCAGCACTCAACGATCGAGCCGGAGAAATCTACCGTGACATTCGACGCGCGAATCGAGACTCTGGCGAAGGCTTTGATTTCGCCTGGCGGAACGATGACTCTACCTGACTGCGAACTTCCGGTGGGATTCGATGGGGTGAAACGGGCTGCTATGAGCGCTTCTTGAAGTCCGCTAGAGGCACTGCCAATCGCATACCCAGCCGCATGGGGGTTGGCCGTCGTGAACTGCAACGTGCCGGACTGGTTGTTTCCCGCACATGTTCCTCCCGTGACCAGGACGGCTTCCGCAGTGCCGGTTCCAGAGATGTAAACGTAGTACTGCGGCTCGGTGCCGCTGACCCCCGCAGGGCACGACGCGAGTGTCACGGTCTTTGCACCTGCTGTACTCAGGTTTGCTCCATTACTCTGGCTCCAGGCGAAATCAGTCGCATACTTTATCGCCTGCATGCCGGGCGTTAAGCCAGTCCCGTTCCCGCTTCCGCAACCGCTCCATGTCGCGTCGCCGTGAAGGCAGGCGCTGCTATTCGCCGTGCCGCTCCCCAGCTCTGAAGCGGGAACAGTACCTGCAATCAAGTCAGCTTTGAGCGCACTGCTCACATCAACATAGTGCTTGGTGGACGCCTGATTGGGGGCATTGGGATCGGCAGAGAGCGTTAGCGCCCCGGTCATAACGTCCCCTGATTTCATTACGAAGTTTCCGGCTCCGGTGTTGGCCACGGAGGCGTCGACATATGCTTTATTGACTGCCTGCCCGGATTGCACCGGTGTGGGAAGAACCGGCGAGACTGCAAATTGTTTCGCCCCGGTGATGGTCTCACTTCCGGTTAAATGAACCACATTGGCCAGCGCTGCGTTTACGTAGGCTTGCGTCGCCATCTGGCCGGCTCCGAATGAGATGCCGACCAGCGTCCGCACCTGCGAAATGTCTTCTGGGGAAGTAGTGCCCACCGACCAATATTCAGTTTTCACCGTCCCGTCTGTCAGCTGGTATACGACTGTGTAAACCACGCCAGAGGGTGTGGCTCCCACATTGGGCGCCAGTTGCACAGTGAAAGTCCCGCTCGTCCCAAGGACGACACTTGTAGAGCCTGCGGCCACCAGGTGGTTATCTGCGGTCGTGAATGCCGGCCAGGAGATCAGCAGAGTGCCAGCAGCAAAATTCCCATTCGCACGGAACACGGTGTCGCTTACGGTCGTTAGCGCCGGCGTTTGCGAGTTGGAAGGAATTGCCGCCGTCATCAGCCAGGCAAACCAATAAAAAAGCCGCCATTGGCGGCGGCCTGCGAGCACCATGACTCCTCCGAGGTGAAGAACAGAAATTTGCGTTATGTTGTGATGACTGAGAAAGCTACTTCCCAGCCCTGACCTGCTGTTGCAAGAACTTTTCAACGCTGTCCACGTAAACCTGTGGAAAATCCACGACTGGGCGGCGTGCCACAATTGCATCCATTGCCGCTTGCATCTCCCAGCCTTGGGAGCACAGCACCGCCAGCATCACCATGGCAGCGCGGTGGACGCCCGCTGCGCAATGGATCAGAACTCGATTATCGTCACTGGCCAGCGCTTCGCCTGCAAAATCCACGCCCCGCTGAAATAATTCCGGCGGCTTGGACTGAAAATCATCATCCGTCGGGTTCCACAGCACTTCAATCCCATGCGGCTCCGCAAGCGGAGTGTCATCAAACTCCATTTGCATGTCGATAATGTGAGTAATGCCTGCCCGGGCCACTTCTCCCATATTCGCGGGATTCCAAATACCTCCGCCTAAAGCTAGCCGCCCAGTGATCCAGGTCATGTCCATCCAGCAATCCCTTATGTTAGCGGCGCCGCTCCACCCGGGCTGTTTAACAGCCAGTATTCCGGTTTGCCGTTGCAAGGCAGTTCGGAAGCGCAACTCAGCGGCGCTGCTGAACAATATTTTCATTGTAAGGGATCGTTCACGTTACCGGTGCCGCGATGGTCGTCATTGCGTTCTGCCACGCTCCCGTCCTGCAGTCCAAGCTGTTGCAGAAGAATAGCTGCAAGCGATGCCTCTTCCGGCTCGTGTTCGTCTCCTACGGTAGGGTAGAGCCCGACGACTTCGAATAAATACTTGACTGCCTGGTATTGGCCGTCATTGACGGCATCAATCGCGTGCTGGACCATGGCCACCGCGTTTCGCGTAACCAGGTCGGTGATCTCGCGTCGCAAGGCTGCAAGCCCCGGATCGGGGTTGAGAGGCTGAGTTGGCTTGAGCATGCGGCTATCGTCCCCAAAAGAATAGAGCGCCCCGAGGGGCGCTCTGATTTTTGTTTCCTGCCATTTTTAGAATATCAGACTGCAAAGGGTAAATGGCCAAACTTTGCAGAAATTTATTCGGCTTGTTTACAATCACTTAGTGAAAAATTGGTGCTTTCCCCCTCTTGACAAGTTTTTTCCACAGGCATCGCCGGTAATCGGTTCAAAAGTCCTCCCGCCAAAAACATTTCCGAGACGTAATCGACTGCTATGTTGAATTCGCGGCCGACCGTTCTGCGCCCACACTGCAGGACCTCTGCCGCTTGTTCGTGTGTGTATTCCTGGAAGATAATCGTGGCGATGACCTGTTGGTGAAAAAAGACAAGCCGCTCGAGCGTGCGATCCACGTCATGCACAAAGATCACTGCATCCTCAAAGCTCGACATCCGGTACGACGTGACTTTAGCTCGAAAGAACTCGCGCCCCAGGATGGAGGGCAGACGGCCGACCTCAATCGAGAACCGCAGGTATCGTCTCAAAATCGCGATTGTGCGCTCACGGTAAAGCCACATCTCGGGATCTTGTCCTTCGTATTCGTTGACGATAGGCGGTTCCGGCGGTGAAAAACCCCGGGCAGGAACCGTCTCACCGAACGCATAGACGGGATCGATACTCACGCGTTACCTCCTTCGCCCCAGAACGTTCCTTGCGGTTCGGGAGTTTTTCCTGTCCGCCTTGTTGAGTTGCTTTGCCCTGCACGCGGCCAAACCGCCACCAGCCCGGCAAGCGCCTTCGCGCAGCCGGCACAGAAACTTAGGTCCGAGCCTTTAGGCCGCAGCCACAACCCGCCGCAGCGTTCGCAATATTTCAACTCCAACTTCAGTGCACATTGTTCCCAGTTCTCCATAAGCCCTCCGCGAAATGTGAAATAAAAAAAGCCCTGTACCGGGGTTTGCCGGATACAGGGCTCGTTTCTTTTACGACTACCTGTGTTGGATTATTCAGTTATGACGGCGTGCCTCACTCAAGTCCGGCTGCGAAAATATCCTTCTTCGTATCCAGACTTGAGGACGCGCCCGTTCTGCACTACCACGCTGACTTTACCGTTGAATTGAATATCATTCAGAAGGCGTTCCATGGCAGAGGACAGCACCTCCGCGTCGCGGACCTTGCGGCGGAACTCCACAAAGCCGGCATCTTTTCGTTCGATGAGCTGAGACATGCATTGCCGCTTTCTCCCCTCGAGAAAACATTAATGTTATAGCGAGAAACGAATGCTATAGCTAACAGTTTCCCAGCGTCAAGGAAATCCGCATTTCCTTGCGGCTGTTGAGTTTGAAGCCGCGTTCGTTCATTCAGGCGCGAGCTGTCCCGCATTCCCGCTGTGGAAATCGAGTATTCCCCACATCAATGCGCAGAAAAAATGTGGCCGTCGTATAGCCGCATGCTATACTGCCGCATTATGAGATTCAAAAAATTGCAAGAGAACCTGCGCAAGGCACTACTTGAGCGAATCGACGAAGGAGAATTAACCGGACTGCGCCTGGCCGAGCAAACCGGCTTCCAGCAGGCGCACATCTCTAATTTTCTCAACCGGAAGCGAAGCCTGAGCCTGGATGGAATGGACCGTGTGCTCAGCGTGCAGCATCTTTCAGTTCTCGATTTGCTCGATCCCACTGAGGTGAATAAGCGCGCCAGCATTCCGCCTCCCAGTGAAGATGAATTTGACAACATTTTTGTTGTGGACGGAGTCACGGCCGCAACTCGTCCGCTCATCATGAGCATGAATGTGCGCGAGATCCAGAAGGTCAAGCGCAGTTTCCTCCGTAAACTCCGCTCGGAAATGGAAGATGGCCGCCGGGATTGGGAGCGCTTTGTCGCAGTTAAGCTGAATGGCGACGCCCTAAGCATGTATCCCCGCCTCCTGCCCGGGGCCACCGTGCTGATTGACCGGCATTACACATCCTTGCAGCCCTACCGCAAGGGCGAACTTAACATGTACGCGGTCCAACGGAAAGGGCAATGCAAGATTCGCTACGTGGAGCTCGCCGGAAATAGCCTTGTACTTCGTCCGCACAATCAAAGCTACGCCGTAGAAGTCGCTTCCATAGGTGATGGCGAAAGCATCGCCGATCACGTTGTGGGACGGATCTGCTACGTGGGAATGGAAATCTAGCCAGACACTTAACGTCTCAGGTCACCGGCTATATTGGTTTCGTTTCTTCTCAGCATGGCGGTCTATACCCAGCTTGATCAGGCGTTCGATCAACTCTGGATACGGCACACCAGAAGCCGCCCACAGCTTGGGATACATGCTGATGGAAGTGAATCCGGGCATGGTGTTGATCTCGTTCAAATAGATCTTCCGCGACTTGGGATCCATCAGGAAATCAACCCTCGCCAGCCCCGAGCAATCGACCGCGCGGAATGCCGCAACCGCAAGTTCCTGCACGCGCTTACTTTCCGACTTGCTTAACTTTGCTGGAATAATGAGCTGCGAGCCTTCATCAAGATACTTTGCCGAATAATCGTAGAACTCTGCGCTGGGAACGATTTCTCCCGGCACCGAGGCTTCCGGCCTGTCATTTCCCAACACCGCACATTCGATCTCCCGCGCCTTGTTTTTCTGGCCTCCAACCCCCGCCTCGATCACAATCTTGCGATCAAACTTCGCGGCTTCGCCGATAGCGGGACCAAGTTCTTTGCGGTTATGCGCTTTAGAAATTCCCACTGACGATCCAAGATTTGCCGGCTTCACGAACACTGGATACTTCAGCTTGCCTTCAACCTTCCTTTGAATTTTCTTCGCTGCAGCCTCCCACTCGCTGCGCAGAAACGTGACGTGCTTCACAATCGGAAGCCCCGCGGCATGGAACAGCGATTTCATGATGTCTTTGTCCATGCCCGCCGCCGAACCGAGCACGCCCGCTCCCACATAGGGGATATCCGCTAACTCCAGCAGTCCCTGGATGGTGCCGTCCTCTCCAAACGTTCCGTGCAGCACGGGAAAAATTACGTCAACGTTGATGGCGCGGTCACTGGCGCGACGCGTCAGGCCCTCACTCTGAAACGGAGTCATGGCCCCGCTTTTCTGCGGCTCGGGAGGAACTATGACTGCCTCTCCGTTGTGCAGCACCGCGGCGGAAGCTGTGGTTTCCGGATCTCCAGCGCGAAGCTGCCGCTCAGGTTGCAGCGGCTTGCCTGCGAGCAGTCGCTCGGCATCGCCAGACGTGACCCAGCGGCCTTCTTTGGTGATGCCGATTGGCACGACTTCGTACTTGTTCTGGTCGACAGCTTTGAAAACCGATGCCGCCGAAAGAAGCGAGATCTCATGCTCGCCGCTGCGTCCGCCGAAAAGAACCCCCACCCGAATCTTTTTCATTTATTTTCAGTGTGGACGGCCAGATGTGATTTCGTCAATCACCGCAATGATTCCTGCTGAATTGTCAGAAAAATTACGCATTCGCAACGGCGAGGGGATGTCCGGAGCCGAACTCTACGCAAATAAGAATTCTTTCGTCCTCAACTCCTTGATCCTGTCCCTCAGCTTTGCCGCCTTCTCAAACTCGAAGTGCTTTGCGGTCTCACGCATTTCACTTTCGAGTTTCACGATGAATGTATCCAAATCTTCCTGATTGCGGAATTCTGGGATGCTGTCGGTTTCGCTGCTGGCCAGATCCGAATAATCAGCTTCCACAATGCGGGCCAGCGACATCTCTAGAGGCCTGATGATCGACTGCGGCGTGATTCCGTTCGCCGTGTTGTAAGCTTCCTGAATGGCGCGGCGGCGGTCAGTTTCATTCATTGCTTTTGTCATTGAGTCCGTCATTCGATCGGCGTAGAGCACCGCCCGTCCATTCAGGTTGCGTGCGCAGCGGCCAATGGTCTGGATCAGCGATCCGCTGGAGCGCAGGAAACCTTCCTTGTCGGCATCGAGAATCGCAACCAGAGAGACTTCCGGCAGATCGAGACCCTCCCGTAGAAGATTAATGCCAATCAGCACATCGAACTCACCCTTACGCAAATCGCGCAGAATCTTTACTCGCTCGAGGGTCTCAATCTCCGAGTGCATATAACGGCATTTCACGCCGACTTCGCTGTAATACTCGGCCAAGTCCTCCGCCATTCGCTTGGTCAAGGTTGTGACCAGCACCCGCTCCCCGCGCTCAACCCGCTGCCGGATCTCGTGCAGCAGATCGTCAATTTGTCCTTTTACCGGACGCACCTCTACAGGAGGATCGACCAGACCGGTGGGACGGATAATCTGCTCGACCACCACTCCGGCGGATTTCGTCAGCTCATAAGGCCCGGGCGTGGCCGACACATAAACGATCTGATTCGCGCGGTGCTCAAATTCCTCAAACGTCAGAGGACGATTGTCCATCGCCGATGGCAACCGAAATCCGTACTCCACCAGAGTCGATTTGCGGGACCGGTCGCCGTGATACATGCCGTGCAGTTGGGGCACCGTCTGGTGCGACTCATCGATGAACATCAGGAAATCCCGCGAAAAATAATCCAGCAGCGTCGGCGGAGGCTCACCCGGCAGACGCCCCGTAAAATGGCGGGAATAATTCTCGATGCCATGACAGTAGCCCATGGCTTTGATCATTTCGAGGTCGTACATCGTACGCTGGTGAACACGCTGCGCTTCGACCACCCGGCCCTGCTTCTCCAGTTCTTTTTCCCACCAGGCCAATTCTTCTTTGATCGAATCGACGGCGTGCGATCTTGTCTCAGGCTTCATCACATAATGCGTCTTGGGATAGATCGGCAGACGTGCGTATTTCTGCTTCACCGTTCCAAACAGAGGATCGATTTGCGAAAGCGATTCGACCTCGTCTCCCCATAGCTCGATTCGATATGCCATGTCGTCATAGGTGGGAAAGACTTCAATCACGTCGCCGCGCACGCGAAAGGTTCCACGCCGAAAGTCACCGTCATTGCGCTCATACAGAATCTCGACCAGTTTGCGCGTTATGTCCTCGCGCTTGATCTTCTGGCCCTTTTCCAGAAACAGCAGCATGCCGTAATAGGCTTCAGGTGAGCCGAGGCCGTAGATGCAGCTCACCGAAGCCACAATCAGTACATCGCGGCGCTCGAACAGCGAACGGGTCGCGGACAGGCGGAGCTTGTCGAGTTCATCGTTGATGGTTGCTTCCTTCTCGATGTACAGGTCGGCCGCGGGAACGTAAGCCTCAGGCTGGTAATAGTCGTAATACGATACAAAATATTCAACTGCGTTCTGCGGGAAGAAGTTCTTGAATTCGTGATAAAGCTGCGCGGCCAGAGTCTTGTTGTGGGCCATGACCAGCGTGGGACGGTTGATCTGTTCGATCACCTTCGCCATGGTGTAGGTCTTGCCCGATCCGGTTACGCCCAGCAGTACCTGGTGCTGTTCGCGATCGAATACACCACGGGCAAGCGACTGGATGGCCGTTGCCTGGTCGCCTTGTGGCTTGTAATCGCTGACTAAGCGGAAGTCCATGAGAGTTGAGCACAGGCGTGCAGATGTAAATCAGAATGCGCAAACATCTCTCAATTATATCGAGGAAGCGGACCGACACAGTACCTGCTCTGCAATGCGTATTGTGCCGCGGTGCGGGTTGTTGCTAGCGGGGAACTTTGAAGTTGATCGTGATTTGCGTCTGGATTTCGACCGGCTCGCCATTCAGTAGATAAGGCCGGTATTTCCATTGCCGGACGGCGTCTGCTGCGGGTCTCGCCAGCATGGCGTCGCCACTGATCACTTTCACATTGGTGATAACACCCTGTTTGCTGATTGTGGCCAGTAACTCGACCGTCCCTTCCTTGCGCAGTTGTAACGCCATTGACGGATAGGCTGGAGGAACTTTCTTGAGGATTAGGCCCTGCGACACGCCTTGCGAGACCCGTAGTGATGCGGGTGCCAGCGTCGGAATGGCCGCCGTAGGTGTGGCGAGACTTTCAATTGCGGAGCTCGATGGATTAATCGCCGACACTTGCACCGGCGGTGGCGCAGGCGGAGCTTTGCCGGTTTTCCTGCTTGCCGTATCCGGCTTTACCAGGAAGGGCACGGGCTGAGGCTTAATCGCCACGTTCTTGTCGCGCGACATTGGTAGTTCCTGTATTTCGATACTGTCAGGGTTGTCACGATGACGTGAACCGGCGGGCTGAGAAGCAGAAATCTCGTCCTCTGGCGCTAGCTGAACCGACGGTTCCTGTGCAGGAGGAACCGGTGCCGGAGACGGTTCTGCTGTCGCGGCCGGGACCTGCTGCGGCGTCGCTGGGATCTCGGGCGGGCTCGAAGTGTGGGCCGCACGAATGCGCTGCAGATACTGCAATGGCTGTAGCTTCTGCCAGCCCAAATAGACCGCCGCGCCGGCTACAAGCACGAGTACGGCGATTTTTAAAAATCTTGCTCCGCCGCCTTGCTGTGGCCTTTCCAAAGTCGAAAACGCCGGCGCATCTGCTATGTAGTGGACCCCCTCACCAACCCGATTTTCAACCACGATGGGTTCGTTCGTCACCATAGGAGGCATGAGCGAAGGATTGAGTGCAGCTACTGGCTCACTTTTCTCGAGAGCCGGTGCGACTGCTGCCGCGTGCCCTGAGGTGCCGGCGGCGATTGGTTGTGCTTCAGCCCGCGCCACGGATATCCCACTCTGCTCTGTCGCAGCGCTGGGAAGCTGTGGCAAGGATTCCAACACCGCAACTTCAGCGGCTTCGGTCTCTGGCTGCGGCTCAGGCTCGACTTCAAGCGCGGAAAAAGGCGCTTCTGGTGTATTCACCGCGCCCGAACTCCCCTTTGTGGCGACCGACTCACTGCTAAATTCCGACCGGGTGGGCTGCGAAGCTGCAGGGACTTCTAGGAACGGTTTGGCAGAGGCCGAGGGCGCGGGTGCCTTTGTGTCGCTCTTCCGCAGTAGACCCCTCGCGACCCGCAACGTGCCTTTCGACTGCTCAACATTGATGGGCTTGGTTAACACCAGGTTTGCCCCTATGCGGAATGCCTTGGCTACTCCCGCTTGCCCCTCGACTACTGCCACCGAAAGCGAGCTGTGATTCTGACTAGAATTTCGTGCGGTCTTGAACAACAACGACGCATCCTGCTCATTCTGGCAGTCCACAATTAGGGCATCGAAGCGTTCCACTTCCAGCTTTTTCACCGCAGCAAACGGCTCATTTGCCGACTCGACCGCAAACTCCAGCTCCTTCAAGACCTGGGCCACCAGCCGCGCAGTCCTCTCATCCGGGCAGAAAAGGAGGGATTTGTAACTCATACTGGCATGGTAGGTACGCCGGTGTGCGCGAACAAGTTACTGATGTAACGAGGACGAGCTGTCTTGCAAGTTACCGCATCGCCACGAGTGATATCTGGTGGCACTCTACCGCGACGCCACAGTTGGGAGTTCTTACTGAAGGTGAAAACGTTCGTTCATCAGGCGCTGCAAACGCGGCTTGTAAAGGATGTCATAGGCTAATTCTTTGTCCGGGAACATCGCTAGGGCCGCGCGCTTCGCTCCCGCTGCCAGCTCTGAAGCTTCCTCGATGGTCAGGTTGGGATCCTGGCTGATCACGGACATTACCATGCTGATCATGATTTGCAGGCGGCGGATTTTAAGCGCTTCCTGATGAACATCGCTGGCCGGAATATCTCCCAAACTACTCTCCCCCCGCTCCCCGCGCGGGATTTGACGGACTGCTAGTTAGATGTAGGTCCTCAGGCCGCCGTTGCGCCGTTCTCCTGGGCTAGTCACGTTTACCGGCAATCGCAGCATTCTTCAGCGCTACTTGGCTATGTAATATGCACCTTGCAAGTGATGCAACAGAACAACTACTGTCGAACCTCGTTGGGTACCGGCGCGGTGAGACAGCCTGCAGAACCGATTTGGGTCTAGAATCAAAAGTCGAATTTGGAGGTATGACAATGGTGGAAAGAGCTGCCGCTTTGCCCGATCCTAATGAAAGGCTAGTTCGCGTATTTGCTACGGAACAGGAAAGCGAGGCGCTGGTGGTGCGCGGCTTGCTCGAATCTGCAGGCATTGACTGCCAGATTGGCGAATCCGAGAATTCGCCCGATGTGCTGCCGTTGGGCGGAGTCGGGATCCTGGTGCGCGAGGAGGATGCCGAACGCGCCCGCCAGTTGATCGCAGAATCCCAGCGCTCCCCAGCGCAAGAGCAGGAGGAAGAAGTTGATTTCGATGAAGCCGCTCTCGAAGCTGCCGGGGAAAACGATGTCAGCGAAGAGAGTCAGTGAAGAGAGTTAGTGAAGAGAAAAAGACTGAGCCGTAACTTTTGAACCATCCAGGAAGAACGTTGTAGCACCATCCGTATCGGTCCGGTACGTGATCACGTTAGCTTGTTGCAGACGGCTCAACACTTCCAAACGCGGGTGGTGATAAACGTTGCGAACGCCGACAGAGATCACTGCGAATTTGGGATGAACTGCGGCCAGCAATTCAGGCTCACTGGAGGTCAAGCTTCCGTGGTGCGCCACCTTCAACACGTCAGCTTCGGGTTGCTCTGACGCAACTAGCCTCTCCGTCCCTCTCTCAGCGTCGGCTTCGAGCAGGGTAGATGTTTTCCCGAGGCTTATCTTCATAACCAGAGATTCATCGTTCCGATGCGCCAGGCGAATTGGGAACTCCGGGTCAGGCGCCAGCACTCTGATCTGTGCGCCGCCGAAAACGAAAGTGTCGCCGGTCTTGCGATAAATGATTTTCACATTCGAACGCTCGGCGCGGCTGAGCAGATCCCTAATTTCCTGGTCAGGAACTCCAACCGGCAGCCAAAGCTCGCGCGGATGGAAATTCGCAATCACCGCGGGAAACCCGCCCATGTGATCGGCGTGTGCATGAGTGAGCGCGATCGCGTCGATATGCGAAATTCCTCGTGACCAGAGATAAGTCGACACCACGTCTTCGCCGATGTCCATTTGCGAATGGGTCCAAAACGGAAGGCCGCCTGCGTCCACCAGCAGCTTGCGTCCATCAGGCAGCACCAGCAGCAGCGAATCGCCCTGACCGACGTCGATCGCAGTCAGCTCCAGAACGCCGGGGCGAATTTGCTGGTGTGGCGGGACGGTCCACACACAAACAGCGCCGGCCGCAAGCACGCCAATTCCCATGAGCGAAAATCGAGTTCGCCTCCGGAAGAAAAGTACTGAAAGAACAATTGCCAGCCCAGAAACAATGAGGACCACCAAGCCTGGCGTCGGCAGTCGCATGTCCGCGATGTGCAATCCCCCAAGCCAGCTCACAGTTCCGGTAATCCCGGCCAGCGCGATTGCGGCAAGCCTGGCGGGAATTCTTGCCAGCCACAGAGAGACATAACTAATACCAATTGCCGCGGCCGCCATGGGCATAAGCAATTGCAGTAGCGGAACCGCCAGCAGATTGGCAAGAGTTGAGACCGAGGTTGCGCGATGGAAGTAATACGCCATAGGCAGCGCCATGCCTAACTGCATCACTGCAGAGACCAAGGTGAGTTCAGCAACACGAAAAGTCAAACGAAGGCACAACGCGAGCAGACTTCGAGGCCAGGTCCCGCCGACGATCATTCCGGCTCGATTCAGAATGAGCCTGATGTCAAGACGAAATTGTGCGACCCGGGGTGGAAGAGAGCGATCATAAGCAAGCGCATCCAGGTTGCGTAATCCACGCACGTAAGGTTCGATCGTGCGCTCCATGAATGGCACAGCGATGCCGGCAATCAAGGCCACGCTTAAAAAGCTCATCTGAAAACTGGCCCCGAGCAGGATATTTGGATTCAAAACCAGCAAGGCCAGCGCCGCCACGCCTAGCGCATTGAGTACCGCTCGTTTGCGATAGAGGAAGCGGGTAATTACGTAAACACAAAGCATCAGTGCTGCTCGCCACACCGGTGAACTCTCTTTGGTTAGTGCCGCGTAAATCACAATGAGCGCCATGGTGAGTGCGCTGGCAGCAATATCGCTACAGCCCAACCAGCCAAGCAGCCACATCCCAAACATGGCCAAAATGCCAACATGCAATCCTGCGACGATCAGCATGTGATAAGTGCCCGAGCGCTGGAAGTCGACACGTGTGGGGCGTTCAATGAATGACCTCTCGCCAATGAGCATGGCATCGAGTAGCGCGGCCGGCTGCTCGGGCCATAGCGCGTGGATTCTGGTGATTATGCTGTGGCGTGCGTGTGCAAGGTAAGAACTGATGCGGCTGCCGGAGAACCCTGGAAGGGATTCAATCTCCCCAGACTTCACTGAGGCGGTTGCGACAATGCCCTGGTCACGTAAGTATCCTGCATAGTCGAAGGCGCCGGGATTTTGAAAATTGTAGGGAGGATTCAATACCGCAGAAAACCTGATCCGCTCCCCATATTGAAACAATCGCATCGCCCTGCTGCGAGGTTCGTCACTGGTTTCCGGCGGCTTCTCTCCCTCGCTTTCCCCACCCGCTTTGGAATAAATATTGAGTCGAATTCCAGTGCTTACCGGACGTGCAGATTCGGCGGATTGAATCGTTTCAGACTCAACATCGATCTGCTGACGCAGCCCGCCCGCCCCATCCGGTTGCAACATCCCCTCGGTTACGACATTCCCGGTCACCACCACAGGATTGCCATCGCCTAGCCATACCGGGCTGAGATCTGCGCGAGTGGCGCCGTTTGTCTGAATTGTGAGCGCACCCGCGAAAGTAAATGCCCCAAGAACCAGGATGCAGGAAATCGAAGTTCGACGCCTGACAAAATAAGCTGCTGCAAAAATGAAAAAACATGCTGCAACCAGCCACCAAAGTGGCGGACGCCACGCATATTTGCCAATCAACAGTCCGAGAGCAAACGCCATCGCCGCCCACAGCAAGGGCGCGCGCGCAGCCGGCGACATTGCCGCGATTTGTGCAGGCCCCGCGCGTCTGCCAAAGGCTGTGAAGTGCCTGACCCGTCGCAACGCAGGCGCGAAAGCGGGTGTAGATACAGTAGGCAAAGTGGGGTTGTCTTCCTTCGTGTACCTTCGTGCCCTTTGTGGTTGGATTGTTCTTTCTAACCACGAACACAGTGGCTGGTTTTCCTTCGTGTACCTTCGCGCCCTTTGTGGTTGATTATTCTTCTACCCACGAAGGAATTCCTTGTCACTGGAGGAGCGCCGTACTAGGGGGCCAGGCGAAAAACGCTCTCAATGTGGTAAGTCTGCGGAAACAGATCGATGAAATCGGCCCCTTCAATTCTGTAACCCAGGCCCACAAAGGTCCGCAGATCGCGCGCCAAGGTGGACGGATCACACGACACGTAGGTTATGCGAGCCGGATTCATCTTGACCAGATTGCGGACATTGCGCTCGCCCAGCCCTCCGCGTGGGGGATCGACGACAACGAAATCAGGACGCAGCGACTCCTTGTCGAGGAACTGTTCCGTTGTGGCCCGGACTGCCCTCACCTCCTGCGGCGCATTGTGACGCAGGTCGGAAAAGGAAGTCTGTGATGCTTCAACTGCGATCACCTGTGCAAAACTTCGGGCCAGCACCGCTGAGAAAAGGCCTACGCCGGCGTAAAGATCAAGCGCGCTTTTTCCCACTGCACCCGACGTGACCAGCCCCACCAATAGGTCTATCAGGAAGCGGTTGACCTGAAAAAAACTGCCGGCGCTGACACGATAGTTAATGCCCTCCGTCTGATATGAAAGATGCGTATCTCCGGCGTGTCCCAGGTATTTAGGCTGCGAAGCTTGGGTTGCGTCGAAGACGGTTACGCCCACAATTTCTTGCAGTGATGCCTTCAGTTTCTCAGCCAACTTGACCGCATCATCCTGAACTATGCCGGAGGTACAGTAAGCTTCCACGAGCAGGGTGTCATCGGCCTGGTTCGCGAACAATTCGAGCTCCTGCAATTCGCCCCCTGAATGCCCACCAGTTCCAAGAGCTGTAATGGCCTTTATTGCGCGGTCAATCAGCGGCGAACTGATCGGACATTGCTGCACCGCCAAAAAATCATGTGAGCGGAACCGGTGATAGCCCAGCTCAAACTCGGGCGCAGTGCGCACCTTCAGCCGCGTGCGATTGCGGTAATTCCAAGCCGGAGATGGATGGATCCTCAGTTCGCACGGCAGTTCGATCTTGCCCGTGCGTTGCAGGGTTTCGCGTAGGACGGCCGCCTTCATCTGCAGTTGATGTTCGTAACTCGACTGTTGATATTGGCAGCCACCGCAGTGTCCGAAGTAAGGACATTCAGCCACTACCCGGGCCGAAGAAGGCGTGACCACACTTTCTAATTTGGCGCGTGCAAATCCCGGCTTTTGTTCGACGAGTTCTGCTTCGACCAATTCGCCTTCCAGCGCGAAAGGCACGAATACGCTTTTGCCCGGACCCTTCTCGTCGGCGGGAAGCCGCGCCAGTCCATCGCCGCCATACACCGGCTTTTCAATCTTCAGCTGCACCGTCTGAATTCTAAATGCCGGGCTCTGATCGCGCTGTTCGCTGAATCATCCTAGGGGAGTTAGACTTGTTCGCCAGTGAGTTCATCTCCCAACGCGTCGCTGCGTGGTTCGGCGGTCGCACTCTTCCTATTTGATATCTGCGAGGAGATCCGCCTCGATGAACTACGCTCCATTCTGGGCGCGCGCCGCTTGGGAGAAGGTATGAAGCACGCGGCAGCGGAGCAATTATTTTTCGAGCGGCCTCCGGTGGTTGAGGACGCAGAGTTTCCCGGCGAGGCGCAGGCGAAAGTGCGGGTAAAGTATTACGACTACGGCGTCTTAAGCGTGCTATTCGAGTTCCCCTTTGCCGGCGAGTGGCCCGACCTCATCTCGCTCTCATGCCGCTGGATTTCCGGCACCGACCTGCCCAGCCGCGCTGAAGAAATTGCAAAGGAAAAACTTGCTCGTGCGCGGCCTGCGCTGGAAAAGCCTTACAACAAATGGCTCAGCGAGGACTACTTCATCTTCTTCCTGCGCGAAATAGCTGGCAATCCAACCGCCGCCCATCTCCTCAGCTCATGCGGGCAGCAGATTGCTCAGGTAGTCCGCGGTGAGAACGCTGTGCTGTCAGATGATGAGCGTCGCGAGGTCGTGCAATCGGGGATGTCATATTACCCCAATGATCTTGCCGTTCTGGGCTGGAATGCCGCTTTTGTCTACGACTCAGCTGCGGGGTCCGAAAGCACAATGCAATTGCTGGAATACGCCAACACGCAGTTGCTCGAATTTCGTCATTACGATGACGTGCTCACCCGCGAACTGGCTCGGGTTTACGACTCGCTTGAGAAACGTGGTGCGTTAATTGGCCGCTGGCGGCTGCCTCGTGAAGCCTCGCGTCTGCAGACCTTGTTGCTGGAAGTTACTGAGCTGACCGAACGGGTCGACAACTCCATTAAGTTCTTGAGTGACATGTTTTCCGCCCGTCTCTATCGCCTGGCGGCAACCAAAATCGGCGTCCCCGACTACAAGAGCCTGGTACAGCAAAAATTGCAGACTTCGGAAGACTTGTACCGTTTCTTGATCGATGAGTTTCACCAGTCGCGGACATTCTGGCTCGAATTCCTAGTCGTGCTCATCCTGCTGATTGAGCTGGTGTATGTGTTTCATGGAAAGATGTAGCGCGCTGGAGTGATAAGTTGAAGCTGCGCAGCTGTTTCGCATTACCGCCTGTGCTGTTGCTGATCAGCGCATCGCTGCTTTCGCAGAGTTCCCCACGCACGATTCATGTCTTTGTCGCTCTGGCAGACAACGCTAACCAGGGAATTGTGCCCGTTCCGGCAAAGCTGGGTAATGGCGAAGACCCGGAGCACAACCTATATTGGGGCTCCGCATTTGGGGTCAAAACATTCCTTGTCCGCAGCAGCGACTGGCAGTTGCTCGCATCGGGGCAAAAACCCAAGGAGGAAGTCCTGGAGCGTTGCATATTCAAACATCGCGGCGGGGATGTGTACCTCATCGCGGATGCGTATCGTGGCCGGGAAATCCAAACTGCGATTCTGGACTTCCTGGACGCCGCCGCGGGATTAGGGTGGGAAACCATGCGCGTGAAGGATGGCCCCGGATTAGTAACGCTGCAGGCGCGGGGCGGTTCCAGCCTGGTCGCCTATATCGGGCATGATGGTTTAATGGATTTTCACTTGCCCAGAATCTCTCGCCAGAAAGACCACTGGACCCGCCAGGCGATCATTCTTGCCTGCGCCAGTAAGCTCTATTTTGCCGATGCCGTCCGGCAATCAGGCGCATACCCTCTGCTGTGGACGACCAACCTGATGGCCCCTGAGGCGTACACCCTGAAAAGTGCGGTCGATGGCTGGGTCCTGGGCGAAGACAACCAACAAATCCGGGAGCGGGCGGCGGCTGCATATGACAAATACCAGAAATGCGGGATCAAAGCCGCTCGCAGGCTTATGGCAACGGGATGGTAAAACGGACAATCCAGGACCTTCGACCGTAGAACTCGCTCAACCAGGCATATCCATCTCCCAGCCGACATTTGCCTTGCTTTTCCACCCGTCGAGGGTAACAATTCCCGCAGCAACTTCGATCGGCTTCCCGCTGCAAACCAGCCCCAACGGGGGAAGATGGCTTCCAAGCCCATTCTCGGCGAAATTCTCGGACACTACCGTCTTTTGGATCGGATCGGCGAAGGCGGGATGGGTGTGGTCTATCGCGCGCGTGATGAACAGCTGCAGCGCGAGGTCGCGCTTAAATTGCTGCCACACAATGTCGTTTCCGATGACTCCGCACGCCGCCGTTTTCGCCATGAAGCTGTGACACTTGCCAGGCTGAATCATCCAAACATCGCAACCCTGCATGGCTTTGAAACCGACAGTGACGTCGATTTTCTGGTCATGGAGTACGTCTCTGGTGTATCGCTGTCGAGCAAGCTGGCACGCGGCCCGCTGCGCGAGTCTGAGCTTCTCGATCTCGCGATTCAGCTCTCTGGCGCGTTAGAAGAGGCCCATAAGAACGGAGTCATTCATCGCGACTTAAAGCCGGCCAATATTCTGATCAGCTCTAACGGCCAACTCAAGATGCTCGATTTTGGTTTGGCGCGTCTGCTGACCGGTGACGCGCAGACTGATACTGCTACGGGAAGACTTGCCGTCTCGGGAACCTTGCCTTACGTTGCGCCGGAGCAACTGTCAGACACGCCCGCGGTCGACAGCCGTTCGGATCTGTATTCGTGCGGTGTAGTGCTCTATGAGATGGCAACCGGCCGTCGCGCACATGCTGGAGATTCTGTTGCATCTCTGCTGAGGTCCATTCTGGAACGCGAGCCTGCTTCGGTGCGGTCAGTGAATCCCACCGTTTCTCCCGAGCTTGAGGCCATCATTCGCAAGGCCATGGACAAAGATCCGGGGTTACGCTACCAGAGCGCGCGCGAACTCAAAGTTGATTTACAGCGGCTCATTTCCGGGAAAAAATTCGAGCAAGTGCCATTGCGGCCACGGCGCCGAGTCACTCCGCGATGGGTGACAGGCGCGCTGGCCACGGTACTGGTGCTATTAGCGGCGCTCGAAGTTGCGACACTCCGCTGGAAAGCCCGGAGTACCCATCCCGTTCCGCCAAACACTCCGCGGGTAGTGGCCGTGCTCCCCTTCGACGCAGTTGGAGGTAACCGCGACAATCAGGTCCTCTGTCGTGGATTGACCGACTTGCTCACTACCCGACTGACGCAAATGAGCAGCCAGTATGGAGTTCAAGTTGTTCCCGCGAGCGAGGTCCGCACCCAAGGTGTAAGTTCCATCGGCGACGCACGGAAAAAGCTCGGTGTGAATCTGGTGGTCGAAGGCAGCTGGGATTTTGCCGGCAATCAGGTCATGTACGGCCTTGTAGACGCAACCACCCGGCGCAGCGTGAGCGCTGATTTCGTAAAGGCCAACCTGGACGATCTACTTTCGGTAGAGCGCCGCGTGGCCGACGGGCTCCTGAGTATGGTGGCCGGCGAACTGCGGCCCCACGATCAAAAAACAGCGACCCCCAACGACACGGCTCACCCCGACGCTTATCAATACTACGTCCGCGGTATTGGATATCTGCAGGAGTATCAGAATGTCAGCAGCCTGGAAGCTGCGGTTGCGCTATTCCACTCCGCCACAGAGCGCGATCCCAGCTTCGCTCCAGCACTCGCCGGAACCGCCGAGGCGTACTGGCGCTTGTATGAGGAGACCAAGGACGAGAGTTGGCTTACAAAGGCCACCGAAGCGGCTCATCACGCCCAACAATTGAATGACCAAGTCGCGCCTGTGCATGTCACTCTCGGCCTGATCGACCAGGGCACAAGCAAATATGCGGACGCTATAAAGGAATTTCAGCGAGCAGCGGAATTAGACTCCAGCAGTGATGCCGCGTATCGTGGGCTGGCGGCTTCATACGACGCGTCAGGCAAGACTGCGGAAGCTGAGGCTGCCTACAAAAAAGCCATTGAAATGCGCAAGGACTACTGGGGAGGATACTCGGCTCTGGGCGTTTTTTACGCGAGAAAAGCACGCTATGACGAAGCCGTCGCCCAGTTTCGCCGCGTCGTCGAGCTTGTCCCTGAAAACGTTCGTGGATATTCGAATTTGAGTGGCGTCTACTTGCTCCAGGGAAAAACGCAGGAAGCCGAAGAAGGACTCAAGAAATCCCTGTCCATCGAGCCGAATTATCGGGCATTTGCAAATCTCGGCACGTTGTACTTCTCCGAAGCCCGCTATACAGAATCGGCAGCCTCATTTGAAAAGGCGCTCGAACTGAACGATCGAGATGGGCGAGTCTGGCGCAACCTGGGAGACGCCTATTATTGGGCAGGCACTCGAGACAAAGCCACCCCCGCGTATCAACATGGTGCTGATCTTTTGGCGGCGCAAATCAAGATCAGTCCTCGCGATCCGAACCTAATGGTCGAGCTTGCCTTATGCGATTCAATGCTTGGCAAACGCAAAGAGGCCGCCGATTTTGTTCGCCGCGCACACTCATTATCGCCGTCCGATCCGCAAATCTTGTTCCGCTCCGCTGAAGTCTATGAACAAAACGGCGACCACGAGGCGGCGCTGAACAGCTTGGAGCAGGCGATTCGACAGGGCTACTCCATTTCAGATATCCAGCATGACCCAACTTTTCAAGGTCTTCGAGAGCAACGCCGCTACAAAGAGCTCGTGCAGCACACAGCCGTACGCCCGAATTCATGAGGAGGAACTATGCGAGAGGCAACGGTAATGAAAACACGCAGGCCGCCAAGAACACTGACACACGCGAAACTCACGCCCGAGGAGTGCCGAGAAGTTGCGCGAGAAGAAAAGATATTCATCTGTTTCTTCGCGAGACAATCTCAGGGAGAAAATACTCCCGGGGATTGGATCGTAACCGACCCGTTGAAGCCGGTATCTCCCGGTCAGGAGGTCAGCTGGCAAGCAGTGGGCCGGTGCCACGATCTCAAGCTGGACCTGCCAAAGGACATTTTCGAGGGCCTATCGACGGCCGGAAACACAGCCAGCGCATTCGTGAAGCAAGCGGCCCCGCCCGGCTTGCATTTCTATGAAGCTTATGTGGACGGGCAGCTCGCAATCGGTGGTTCGTCACCCGGAGTCATCATCGATCCGCATCACTGATCTTGAGCGGCTTTCACATGTAGAACAAACTCAGCCTGGGCAAGTTGTATTTTTCCAGCAGCTTCTTGCGGAGGAATTGCTTTTGCAGTTGCTCTACTTGTCCAGGTGTCATTTTGCTGCGATATGGCGCCAGTTCGCGGTCAGCTTGGGCGCGCACAGAGACAACCTCGTCGTCCGGCACCGCGGCTAGAAGGACTGCAAAAAGCTTTTCTTCCACCACGCTGAGGTGGCGTTCGAGATCTTCCAGTCGGCTGGGAGCGGAGTTTGCGGAAATCTCTCCAGCTATACTCTGCAGCGTATCAGCGATCTCGCGGGCTACGGTTTCGGGCGCCACTCCTGGCCGTGACGGCAGTTTGGCCGCTTGCAGCGCCTGCGCGCAGCGGCGCAGAAACTGAGCAATTTCGTTGGAATCGAAACCCGCTTCGCGCTTTGATTGAGGGGCGGTTCCAACCGCTGCCTCCTTCATGTCCTCGGCGGCGACCAGGACTTCCTGGGCGCAATAAGCAAGGCTGTTCACTTTCTTCGATTTTGAAGGCCGCTGGTCATAGCGGTCAAAAGCCGCATCGATGCCACGCAGAACAGCTTCGAGCGGAATGCCTGCGTCTTTCCAGGTTTCAATCAGCGCCCAATCAAGAGTAGAAAGCAGCAGGATGCCTCCCCGCCGGCGTTGGAACTCTTCTTCGATTTCGGTGAAGTAGTTGAAATAATTATGCAAGGTGAGTAGCTCGCGGCTGTCGCCCTGGCTCTCGCGCCGTCCGGCTGAGCGGGTCGATATTACCGCTCATCGAACATCATGAACGGAATCCTATCGAGATCTGGCCGCCGTTCCGGATCGTGGTTTTGCTCGACCGGAATCCGCCGGCTGTATCGAATTTCTTTCCCACAGGATGCGCAGTCCCTCGAGTGTCAGGAATTCATCTACTTGCTGAATGTGCTTTGATCCCGCCCCGATAAGCGCCGCTAGTCCTCCCGTGGCGACCACTTTGGCTGTGCCAAGCTCCCCCAGCAATCGTTCTAGAACGCCGTCCACCAGACCGAGATAGCCATAGTAAAGACCCGATTGCAGACTCGAAACTGTGGTGGTGCCGACAACCCGCGCAGGCTTGCGAATGTCGACACGTTGCAAGCGCGCGGTGCGGCTGAACAGCGCTTCGGCGGAAATACCAATGCCCGGGCAAATCACTCCGCCCTGATACTCGCCTTTGGCCGTTACACAATCAAACGTGGTTGCGGTGCCAAAATCCACCACAATGCAAGGCCCGCCGTATTTTTCGAACGCCGCAACCGCATTCACTATGCGGTCCGCGCCCACCTCCGAGGGATTCTCGTATAACACCGGCATGCCGGTCTTGATTCCAGGTTCAACGAAAAGTGGCTTCTGCTGAAAGTACCGCTCGCATACACGGCGCAGCGTGGAGTCCAGCGGAGGTACGACCGAAGACACGACAATGCCGTGAATCTCCTTTGGTTCCAGCTTCTCCATTGAGAAGAGATTTCGAAACAGCACGCCGTATTCGTCCACCGTCTGCGCCGATCGCGTGGTCACGCGCCAGTTGGCGAGTAGTTCGTCATAGGTGGACGCAGAGCTGCCGGGCGATTTCGCGTACACGCCCAACACCGTATTTGTGTTGCCGACATCGATAACGAGAAGCATAACTGTGGTTCGCAGCTGTGATGCCGTTTGTAGCGCGCGTTACATCCTTTGAATCATCGAAGTGGCTCCGACTTGAGCTACATCAGTTTCACGGTTCCGCCATACACGATGCGCAGTCCATCACGTGTGCGGACTCGCAGGAACCCGCGCGGATCCAGGCCTTCCGTGGTGCCTTGAAAGCCGCCATTCTCCTGGACCAGCACCCGTCTGCCATGAGCTGACGACGATCGCTCCACAAACCGCCGAAGAATTTCCGCATGTGCCTCAGGATCCGTCAGCAGGGTTCGGTATTCCCGGTCGAGTGATTTTAGCAAAGCCGCGCAGAGTTCTATCCTTGACCAGGCTGTTCCAGTCGTGAGCCGCAACGACGTTGCTGTATTCGCGAGATCTGCCGGAAACTGGGCCTGATTTACATTAATGCCAATTCCCACAACGATGTGACGCACGCGAGTCGCTTCCGCGCTCATCTCGGTCAGAATGCCGCAAAACTTTTTCCCTTGGATCAGCAGGTCGTTGGGCCATTTCAAATCTGGCAAGGCCCCACGGTCAATTTCCTGGACAGCGGACTGCACCGCAAGGCCGGTGGCAAGCGAGAGAACCAGAATATCTGCAGGGGGCAATGACGGACGCAAAATCACTGAGCAGTAAATTCCACTCGAGTCTGCCGAATGCCATTGATTACTTCCGCGTCCGCGGCCTGCGGTTTGCTGCTCCGCAAGAAAGACGCCGCCCTCGGCCGCTCCGCCTGCAGCCGCTTCCAGCGCCAGCGTATTGGTTGAACTTGCACGATAGTAGTGATGAACATTCCCGGCGAAAATCGTGCCGCGAACCAGCGGTTGCAGCATCTCCGGAAGCAGAAGATCAGGCACGGCGGTCAATTGATATCCGCTAGCCGGATGGCCCGCCACCGCAACCCCTAGAGCTCGCAACTGCTGCACCAATCGCCACACTTCAGAACGCGTCGTTCCGATCTCCTGTGCGAGCTTGGTGCCGCTGATTACGACAGTCGGATAGTTCAAGAGAACACTAACAATGCGGCCGAGACGTGCGTCGGTCTCAAGCGCGGGCGTCATCGGCGTGCTATGTTTTCGCGGTTTGGAGTGGGTCGGAGGAATGCCGGAATTATCAGCGAATCGCCGCCAAAGCACAATCCTCTGGCGAGTTGAGACAGTGCGCCGATGAGCTTAGGCCGGTACGATACGCAGGCTCATGTCGACTGCGGGGGCAGAGTGCGTGAGCGCACCGACCGAAATAAAATCCACGCCAGTCTCCGCATAGGCGCGAACGTTCTCCAGATTGATACCGCCTGAGCATTCGAGCGGGATGCGCCGCTCCGCCCTGGAGCACCTCTCTACTGCAGCCTTAACGTCTGTAACTGCCATGTTGTCGAGCAGAATCGCCTCGCCGCCATTTGCGAGCGCTTCTTCCAACTCAGCGAGACTTCGCACCTCCACTTCAATCGGCTGGGTCCCGCGTCGGTTGCGATGCGCCCGCTCAAGCACCGCTTTCAGGCCTCCCGCAAGCGCAATATGATTGTTTTTGATCAACACACCGTCAGACAGATCCAGACGATGATTCTGGCCGCCTCCGCAACGCACAGCATACTTATCCAGCATGCGCAGGCCAGGCGCGGTTTTGCGGGTATCCAGAATTCGCGCTTTAGTGCCTGCAACCGCTTCCACGAATTTTCTGGTGAGCGTCGAAATCCCACTGAGGCGCTGCAGCAAATTCAGAATCACTCGCTCGCAGGAAAGAATCACGCGCGCATTATGACGGACCACGGCAATGGTCTGCCCTTTGTGCAACCGTACGCCATCGAAAATCTCGGGATGAGTTGTAACTTCGTAGTGCGAAACCACAGCCCCGTCTAGCGCGGCATAAACATCAAGGATGCGCGCAATGCTGCCGACACCGGAGAGAATACAATCCTGCTTGGCAATCACCGTGCCGGTAGCGCGCTGGCTGGGGTCGATGCAGGCGTAGCTTGTCGCATCGCGCGTCGCCCGGTCTTCCAGCAACGCGTTCTGCAGTACCGCGGTAATTCGTCGGCTGTTCCAGTCCATGGTTCAGTGTGGGGCGGGCGCCCTCGCCCGCCTCTCAACTCTACGTCATTTCCCCAACCTTGATTCGCATCTTCTCCCGCAGCGCAAGCAATTCTTCCTTTCGTTTGCGGAGTTTCTCGACCACTTCTGCCGGCGCCTTGGTCACAAACCCTTCATTCGCCAGTTGCCGCCCGATGTTCTCCAATTCCTTTTCAATTCTCCCCAACTCTCTTATTGCGTTCTCGCGCTCGGCTGCGACATCGATCTTCTTCTCGTAATCCAGGCGAACGTCAAACCGCGCCGTATGCCGGACATTCGATAATTTCTCTAGAGAGCTGTCTGCAAACCGCACTTCCTGCACATTCGCCAGCCGCTCCAACGCGTTGCGATTCTCGGCGATGAGCGTACGAATCTCCGGCTCAAGCACAAATACTTCGAGCGGAACCCTTTCCTTGGTTTCGACCTTAAGTTCCGCCCGCAGATTTCTGACGCTGACGATCAAATCCTGCAAGATGGCCATCTGAGTTTCCGCAGCCCTGTCGATCTGGTTCTCGTCGGCTTGTGGATACGCTGCCAGTGCCAGCGATTTCTGCGGAGGCTTGCCATCGTAAATCGCGTGCCAGATTTCATCAGTAATGAAGGGCATCACCGGGTGCAACAGCTGCAACGACGCCTCGAACACCGCAACCAGATTCACACACGCAGTCCGCGCATTCTGCTCGCATTCGGGCGCTAGCCGCGGCTTGATCAGCTCAATATACCAATCGCAGAACTGACCCCAGAAGAAGTCGTAGATAGAATTCGCCGCCTCGTCGAAGCGGAAGGCAGTCAGAGACTCGTTCACATTCTTAGCAACTGTGTTGAAGCGAGAGAGAATCCAGCGGTCTTCAAGAGTTGCAGCCTGAAATCCAACAATGCCGCGCGGATTGGCAATGCCTGTGTGGGGATCGGCAATGCCCGCGTGGGGACTGGCAATGCCCGTGTGGGGACGGGCGCCCTCGCCCGTCCGTCCGGGCCGCAGGCCCGGAACGATTCGGTCCAGATTCATGAACATGAACCGCGCCGCATTCCAAATCTTATTGGCGAAAGCGCGATAGCCCTCCGTCCGGCTTTCGTTGAATGCAATGTCCGTTCCCGGAGACGACATCGCCGCCAGCGTGAACCGCGTCGCATCCGTCCCGTATTTCTCAATCACCTGAATCGGATCGAGCACGTTGCCTTTGGTCTTTGACATCTTCTGCCGATCGGCGTCCCGCACCAGCGCGTGAATGTAGACTTCGCGAAAGGGAACTGATGCGCGCAATTCCTCATCGGTCGGAATCGATGCCGAGCTTTGCTCGGCCGGACGGGCGAGGGCGCCCGTCCCCACACGGCCTGTGCTGGGTCTTTCTGCAGGCGCCATGAACCAGCAGCCCAGCATGATCATCCGCGCGACCCAAAAGAAAAGAATGTCGAAGCCCGTAATTAGCAGCGACGTCGGATAGAACACTTCGAGGTCCCGCGTCGCCTCCGGCCAACCGAGCGACGTAAACGGCAGCAGGCCAGAAGAGAACCAGGTGTCCAGAACATCCGGATCTTGCGTAAGCTTCGATCCGCCGCACTTGGAGCATGCACTAGGCGCCTCGCGAGCCACCATAATTTCGCCGCACTCGCAGTGCCACGCCGGGATGCGATGCCCCCACCACAACTGTCGCGAGATGGTCCAGTCATGGATGTTGCGCATCCAGTTCAAATAAACTTGCCGGTAATTCGCCGGCGTGAAACGAATGTAGTCTTTCTCTACAACCTCAATCGCGCGATCGGCGAGAGGTTTGATTTTCACGAACCACTGCGTCGAGAGTCTCGGCTCAACCACCGTCCCGCAGCGGTCGCATTTGCCGATGGCAATCGTGTGGTCCTTCTCGCCCACCATAAAGCCCTGCTCCCGCAAGTCTTCCAGCACGCGCTTGCGTGCCGCATAGCGATCAAGCCCCGCGTAAGCCCCGGCGTTCTCGTTCATACGCGCGTGTTGGTCCATCACTTCAATCTGTGGCAGGTTGTGCCGAAGTCCCGCCTCAAAATCATTCGGATCATGCGCGGGAGTAACTTTCACTGCTCCCGTGCCAAACTCGGGCTGCGCAAGTTCGTCGGTAATAATCGGAATCTCGCGATTCATCAGCGGCAGCAGCGCGTTCTTTCCGCGCAGATGCTTATACCGCTCGTCGCGTTCATTCACCGCGACGGCGGTATCGCCAAGCATGGTCTCCGGCCGCGTTGTCGCCACGGTGATGAACTCGCCAGCTCCAATCACCGGATACCGAATTTCCCAAAGTTTGCCGGGTATCTCTTCGTGCTTCACTTCGAGATCGGAGATCGCCGTCTCGCATCGCGGACACCAGTTGACGATGTACTTGCCGCGATAAATCAACCCTTCCTCATGCAGCCGGACAAACACTTCGCGCACGGCCCGCGAAAGGTTGTCGTCCATAGTGAAGTACTCGCGGTCCCAATCCACCGAGGCCCCAAGCCGCTTCATCTGCTCCTGAATCGCGCTGCCGTACTGCTTTTTCCAGCACCACACCCGCTGGATGAATTGTTCGCGCCCCAACTCCGAGCGCTTCTTACCCTCGGTCGCCAGTTGCCGCTCCACCATCATTTGCGTGGCGATGCCCGCATGGTCCGTCCCCGGCAGCCATAGGGTCACGAACCCGCGCATGCGGTGCCAGCGAACGATGATGTCCATTTGCGTCTGGTTCAGCATGTGCCCCATATGCAGACGCCCGGTCACGTTGGGCGGCGGCAAGAGCAGCGTGAACACCGGACGCGGATCGCCCTCCCCCGGCGTAGGCACCGAGAACAGCTTCTCCTTCACCCAGTACTCGGCCCAACGCGCCTCAATGGCGCCCGGCTCATACGATTTTGAAAGCTCGTGAGGCATGCGAAATTCAGCAATTAGCAATTAGAATCTTCGCCTCGACGGTCCCTCATTCGGGAAGACTCCCCCGAAGCTTAGGACTGACTCTCACTGCCAGATGCTAAAGGGCTGAATTTCGATCTTACAGGCGGAAGAAAAAACGGGTCAACCGAGGTTGGGGTTGGTTGAGCGAATCGCCATCGATCCTGGCAACGTTTGTGCCAAGTTTGTGCGGGCAGGTCCCGGTGGGAATACAGTAGAAGGTCCTTGACCGTTAGAGGGAGGTTCTACAAGGCCGGCACTGGGTTGCTGTTCCTATTCGCAAACAACACGAAAGGCGCAGGCAGCATGAGTAGCTGCCCGTGAGCAGACTAGAATGAAATTCAATGGCCAGCGCAACCCGCTTTCAATTTTTCTTCATCGCCGCCGTCCTGCTGGCTTGCTTCACGCCCTGCCGTGCACAGAGTCCTAAGCCACGAGCGCCCACTCCATTGCTGGTCGGATATTTTCCGCAGTGGGGTCTTCACCTCGCAGAACCCTATTACGTCAAGGCACTCGTCACCAACGGATCCGCACAACGGCTCGACCAGATCAACTATGCGCAGGGCTCGGTTCGTAACGGCCAATGCTCGCTAGCCGACCCCGGCGCCGATCTGAATACCATGTTCACTCGCGAAAATAGCGTAAGTGGCAAACCAGACGACCCAGCCTCCCCTTTCCGCGGCCATTTTCACCAACTCGAGCAACTGAAGCGTCTCTACCCGCACTTGAAAATTCTGATATCACTTGAGGGCGACCCTCGGGATTTTGCCCAGGACGCGCGGCCTGAAAACCGAATCGCCTTTGTCGCTTCTTGTGTCGACATATTCCTGCGTGGTCATTTTGCACCTGGTATCAGCAAGCCGGGAATCTTCGACGGAATCGACATCGATTGGGAATCTCCCCATAAAGAAGACGCTGCCAATTTTTCCGATTTGCTTCAGGAGTTCCGCCGTCAGATGAATCAAGTGCGCCCCGGTTTGCGCTTGGCCATCGCCGTGGATGAATCGCCGCAGACCTTCTCCGGCACAGATTTCGCTGCCATTGCTCCACTCGTCGATCAGGTGGGTGTCATGAACTACGACTACGCCGGTCCCTGGACTCAAACTACCGGATTCCTGGCGCCCCTTTTCGCCGCAGAACCGCATGATCTTCACAGTATCGAGCAGAGTATCGCCAGCTACCAGGCCGCCGGCGTGCCTACAGAAAAACTGCTGATGGGCTTGCCTTTCTATGGCTACAGTTGGACCGACGTCGAAATTGCCAATGACGGTCTGCTCCAAACCGGGCATGC
>Ga0075436_100000304_pt1 | contig 31495 bp, 35 predicted proteins | sample RhiMethybrSRZTD5_FD_75303 | JGI IMG/M metagenome (GOLD analysis project Ga0075436, IMG submission 75303) | Populus rhizosphere microbial communities from Tennessee, USA - Rhizosphere MetaG P. TD hybrid SRZTD5 | ecosystem: Host-associated > Plants > Roots > Rhizosphere > Soil | place: USA...
GGCCCCACCTCGATCGACTCGAGCTGGTAGTCGAGCTGGACGCTTTGCGCGTCGGGCCCGAAGATCATGAGCAGTGCGTTCGAGAGGATGATCGCCACCGCGACGAGAAGCAGGAACTGCGAATGCTCGGGGCGCGTGATGAAAGGGTTGATGAGGCCGGCCTGCAGCACGTAGCCGAAGATGAAGAACGCCGCCGCGATCGGCAGCATGGCGAGGAAGGGATCGAGCTTGAGCGCGGCGAAGAGCGCGGTTGCCGCGTACATCGCGACCGTCATCATCTCGCCGTGCGCGAAGTTCACCACGCGCACCACGCCGAAGATCACCGACAGCCCGAGCGCCATCAGGCCGTAGACGAGCCCCGTCAGTATCCCCGAGACGACAACGTTCGCGACGAGATCGGCGGCCGGCACCCGCTGTGGTTCAGGTCTTCTTGTAGCCGGGAACCGGGAAGACCGGCTTGGCGGTAGCAGCCTCTTTGGGCAGGACGACCGTCGGCAGCAGGTTCAGGTTCTGCACGCACGCCGAGCCGATGCCTTCGACCTGCCCCTTGGCGTTGAACCTGATCGGGGCGCCGAGCATCATTTTCTCGGTGATATTGGTCTGGCGGATGGCGTCGGCGAGCGCCTTCGCATCGGTGCTCTGCGCGCGCCTGAAGGCGTCCGCGGCGATGAGGATCGCCTCGAAGGTGAAGCCGGCGTTGAGTCCGTGGAAGACGAGGTTGTCCTTCGGGTTCTGCTTCTTGAACGCGCGCTCGACGATCTTGGTGAGCCTCGCGTTCGGGTTGTACCAGGGCACGTTGGAGATCGAGTACTCGGAGAGCTTGCCGAGTGTCTTGAAGTACTGCTCCTCGTACATGCCGGGTGATCCGGGGCTGACGATGCCCATCGGCTGCCAGCGCTGCTTCACCATCTCGCGGCGCAGGATGATGGCGTCGTTCAGGCGGCAGACGAGCAGCAGGAAATCGGCCTTCGACGCCTTGGCCTTGGAAACTTCGACCGTAAGGTCCTTCGCCGCCGGATCGTAGGCGATCGTGTCGACGATCTTGAAGGGCAGCTGCGTGCGGCTCGGCAGCAGCGCGCCGATGCCCTTGGTCATCGCCTGGCCGAAGGTGTCGTTCACGTGCATGTACACCGCGGTGCGCGGCACGGTGTTCGTCGCCTGGAAAAGCTCGCCGATGAGATCGAGCCCGTTCCTGACGATGTCGCCCGCCGTCTGGAAATTGCGGAACACGAACTTGTAGCCCTGCTCGGTGATCTGCGGCGCCGCGGCGATGTTGATGATGAACGGCACGCCGCGCTGCTCGGCGACCTGCGCGATCGCGGCGGCTGCCCCGGAGTCGAACGGACCGACGAGCACGTTCGCCCCTTCCTGGATCAGGCGCTCGGCGCGCGTGCGCGCCGTGTCGACGTTCGACTCGAAGTCGGCGTTCATGAGCTCGATGTCGATGCCGAGGAGCTCCTTGATCACGCCGGGCGCGAGGTCGGCGCCCTTCTGGCAGGACTGGCCGATGAAGCCGAGATAGCCCGAGCGCGGCAGGATGACGCCGACCTTAAGCTTCCGGCCTTGTGCGCGCGCGAGGTTGATGGGCCCGAGCGTGCTAAATGCGGCGGCGGCCGCGACTGCGGTGAGCGCCTTGTTGAACTGGCGGCGTTGCATGAAATCCCCCTCCTTGGCGGGCGCTATTCTAATTGGTCTAGCTCTGCAGCCAGCGCTCGGCTTCTTCCTCCGTAATGAAGCGCCGCACCTCGAGGCCGAGACGCCCGGCTTCCACGACCGCTGCGTCGTATACGGCGATCAAGGTGGCGCTCTTCGCGACGAGCGCGAGCCGGAAGTCGGCCGCTACGCCGGCGAGCGCGAGCGAGCGCAGCGCGTCGCGGCCGGCGAGGTGATAGAACGGATCGAGGGTGGCCAAGCCGATCACCAGCACGCGGCTGCATTGGCGCACGAGGCACACATTCGCGAGCGTGCGGTAGCACTCCTGGACTTCGTCGGCGAGTCCCGGTCCGACGGTGGCGCGCAGATAGCTCTCCACCTGGTCGATTTCGCACCCAGCGGTTTGGTGAATGCGAGTGGGGGGTGCCATAGCGCGGGGCCGCGTGCACGGCGCGGCGCATCGCCCATCGAGCAACCCCGATGCCGCTGTCGCGCTGCCCGCGACGGCTGTCGCCGAAGCCTTACACTCGCGCTCATGGCAAGGCCGCTGCGTCCCGTGCGCCTCGGCCCGCGCGAGGTGCTCGTCGAGCGCCGCGCGGGCGGCGTCTTCCACCTGCGCTCGCCGCACGCGCTCGCGCCGTATCCACGCCATCTCCTCGAGCGGCTGGAGCACTGGGCGGCGCGTACGCCCGAGCGGCCGCTCCTCGCGCAGCGCGACCGCCGCGGCGGCTGGCGCACGCTCAACTATCGCGATGCGCTCTCCAGGGCGCGCCGCGTCGGCCAATACCTGCTCGACAAGGAGCTCTCGGCCGAGCGCCCGCTCGCCGTGCTGTCGGGCAACGATATCGAGCACGGACTCCTGCACCTCGCGGCGATGTATGTCGGCATTCCGTACGCGCCGGTGTCGCCGGCGTATTCGCTGCTGTCCACCGACTTCAGCAAGCTCCGGGCGGTAATCGACCTGCTCACGCCGAGCCTCGTCTTCGTCTGCGACCGCGCCGCCTACGCAAGAGCACTCGACGCGGTCGTCGTGCCTCGCGGCATCGAGATAGTCGACCAGGTCCCCGAGCGCGAGCCGACGCGCGCGGTCGATGAGGCGCACGCGCGCGTGGGGCCTGACACGATCGCGAAATTTCTTTTCACCTCCGGCTCCACCGGCACGCCGAAGGCGGTGATCAACACGCAGCGCATGTGGTGCGCGAACCAGGTGATGGCGCGCACCGCGCTCGCCTTCGTCCAGGACGAGCCGCCGGTCCTCGTCGAATGGGCGCCGTGGCACCACACCGCCGGCGGCAACAAGGACCTCGGCCTGGTCATCTTCAATGGCGGCACGCTCTACATCGACGAAGGCAAGCCGCTGCCCGGCGCTATCGAGACCACGGTGCAGAACCTGCGCGAAATCTCGCCGACCTTCTATTTCACCGTCCCGAAGGGCTATGAAGCGCTGCTGCCTTATCTGCGCGAGGACGAGGCGCTGCGCCGCAATTTTTTCCGCCGCGTGAAGATGCTGTGGTTCGCGGGCGCCGGCGTCGCGCAGCACGTCTTCGACGAATACAAGGAGCTCGCCTATCGCACCTGCGGCGAAGAGGTCCTCTTCGGCACGGGGCTTGGCTCTACGGAGACCGCGCCTTACACGATGGGCCGCACCTGGAACACGGACGACGCCGCGAACATGGGGCTGCCGCCGCCCGGGGTCGACATGAAGCTCGTGCCGCTCGAGGGAAAGTACGAGGCGCGCCTCAAGGGTCCGCACATCACGCCCGGCTACTGGCGCCAGCCCGAGCTCACGCGCCAGGCGTTCGACGAGGAAGGTTATTACCGCCTCGGCGACGCGTTCAGCCTAGCCGGCGGCGATCCGAATCAGGGCTTGCGCTTCGAGGGGCGCATCTCGGAAGACTTCAAGCTCGCGACCGGCACGTGGGTGCACGTCGGCGCGCTGCGCGCGGCGTTCATCGCTCATTTCGCGCCGCTCGTACGCGATGTGGTTGTTGCCGGCGACCGGCGCGACGAGCCGGCAGCGCTCATCTTCCTCGCCTCGCCGGCGCCCCGTGAAGAGCTCGAGCGGCGCCTGCGCGCCTTCGCCGCAACCGCCACCGGCAGCTCGAACCGCATCCGGCGCCTGCTCGTACTAGAGGAACCGCCCTCGCTCGATGCGGGCGAGATGACGGACAAGGGCACGATCAACCAGCGCGCCGTGCTCGCGCGCCGCGCGGCCCTGGTGGACGAGCTCTACGCGGGCTCGCCGCGGACCATCGTCGCATGATGGAGCTCGAGTCGGCCGCGCGCGTCGTGTACGCGCACATGCCGCCGACGCCGCAATACCGCTGGCCGCTGCTCAGCGCTCGGCTCGGCGCCGACGTCTGGCTCAAGCACGAGAATCACACGCCGGTCGGGGCGTTCAAGCTGCGCGGCGGACTCGTCTATTTTGCGCAGCTCGGCAAAGTGCGTGGCGTCATCGCCGCGACGCGCGGCAACCACGGCCAGTCGGTCGCCTATTGCGCGCGCGAGTACGGCATGCCGGCGACGATCGTCGTGCCGCACGGCAACAGCGTCGAGAAGAACGCGGCGATGCGCGCGCTCGGCGCGCGGCTCGTCGAGCACGGCCATGACTTCCAGGCGGCGTACGAGCATGCCCTTGAGCTCGCGCGCGACGAAGAGCTGCACATGGTGCCCTCGTTCCATCCGCTGCTCGTCGCGGGCGTCGCGAGCGCGAGCGTCGAGCTGCTGCGCGCGGTGCCGGACCTCGAGACGCTGTACGTGCCGATCGGCCTCGGCTCGGGCATCTGCGCCGCGATTGCCGCGCGCAATGCGCTCGGCCTGCGCACCGAGATCGTCGGCGTCGTCTCGTCGCTCGCGCGCGCTTACGCCGCCTCGTTCGCCGAGCGCCGCCCGGTGGAAATGCCGGTCACGACCCGCATTGCCGACGGCATGGCGGTGCGAAAACCGAACGCGCAGGCGCTCGACATCATGTTGCGCGAGGTCGCTCGCGTGGTCGAAGTGTCGGACGTGGAGGTGGCGCAGGCGATCGGCGCCATCTTCGAGTGCACCCACAACGTCGCCGAAGGCGCGGGCGCCGCGGGCGTCGCGGCGATGGCGAAGGAGCGTTCGCGCATCGCTGGCCGCAAGGTGGCGGCCATCCTTTCGGGCGGGAACATCGACCGCGACATGCTCGCGGATGTGCTGGCAAGACGCTAGGGCAGCTGCGGCCGCTCCAACACGCCTTGGAAGTGCTGCACGTTCTGCGTCCAGTCGCCGACCAGCGAGCGGCGATCATCGGCAAACCGATAGACGACGGTCGCGCCGTTTGCAAGCGTCGCGCGCAGGCTGCCATCGTCCGCAAAAGCGCCGACGACACGGCTGAACGTCGGATTCGGCGCCGCTGCGCGCGGACCGGCCTGGCCGAGGCTGTAGACGAGGCTCGCGTTGCGTCCTTCGATTCTCTCGACGACGAGCGTGTGCTGCCGGCCTGCGCCGAGGCCCCACTTGCCGGTCCAGACGCCCGAGAACGCGGAGAGCGCAGCTGGAACGTCGGCCGACGGCACGACCAACGCAAGGTCATCCGGCATCGGCGTGCCAAGCTGCGCGGCGATGGCGGACGCTTTGAATGTGGCGGCGCTCGCGCTCGCCGGAGCGCCAGGCTTGCTCAGCGCAAGGCTTTGCGCGGTCGGAGCCGCCGGCGCGTTCGCAGTCGCGGGCATTGGCCCGCGGTAATCGGGCTTGATCAGCGTGCCGACGCTCAGTGTCTTCACGTAATACTTGCCTTGCGTTTCCTCCACGCGCAACAGCGTATTGCGAGCCATGACGAGCCCCATGGCGGGGTCCTGCTGCAGGAACACGATATCGCCCGCCTTGACCGAGATTGCGATGTCGGCCCAGTTCTCGGCCTTGGAAAAGATCTTATGTTCGCCGGGCGGGACGCTGAAATAGATGTACTGGCTCGCGCGCGTGTAGCCGACCTCGGACTTGTCCTCTTGGTCGTCGAGGAACACGTTGAAGCGCACCACGCCGCCCATGATCGACGGACGCACGACGTAAACGAGCGCCTTGTCGGCGTCCGGCCGTTTCGGCAGCTGGAAGGTCGCCGTCTCCGCCCTCATGACGTCGGCGGACGGCGCGCTGGCGCAGCCGTAAATGAGCGCCAACGCGCCCGCGATGAACAGCGCGGAGACGAGCCTCAGTGTATGCATCGATCCTCCCCAGGACGTTGAGCACACTTTAGCGCGGATCGTGTAACTTGTCCGCATGGACGTTGGAAAGCTCGCTGCCATCGATGTGCACACGCATGCGTGGAAATCCGCGCTCGCGCTGGACGATGCGCCCACCGATTCGCAGGAAGCGATGGGGCGCTATTTCCGTTACCAGCCGCAGCACCGCACCGTGCCGGAGATGGCCGAGATGTACCGCAAGCTCAACATGGCCTTCGTCGTTTTCACGGTCGACGCCGAGCGCGGCGCGAGCCGCAAGATCACCAATGAGGAGATCGCCGAGCTCGCGCACAAGAATAGCGACGTCGCCATTGCCTTCGCGAGCATCGATCCGCATCGCGGCGCCGAAGGCGTGAGCCGCGCCCGCCGGCTGATAAAGGATTACGGCGTGCGCGGGTTCAAGTTCCATCCGTCCGTGCAGGAGTTCTTTCCGAACGATCGCATGGCGTACCCGCTCTACGAGGTGATTGCCGAGGCAAAACTGCCCGCGCTCTTCCACACCGGCCAGACGGGCGTCGGCGCGGGCACGCGCGGCGGCGGTGGCATCCGCCTGAAATATTCCAACCCCATGCTGCTCGACGATGTCGCGGTCGATTTCCCCGACATGCCGATCATCCTCGCGCACCCGTCGTTTCCCTGGCAGGAGGAAGCGCTCTCGGTAGCGACGCACAAGCCGCAGGTCTACATCGATCTTTCCGGCTGGTCGCCGAAATACTTTCCGCCGCTCCTGGTGCAGTACGCGAACACGCTCCTCAAGGACAAGATTCTCTTCGGCTCCGACTATCCGGTGCTCGCGCCCGAGCGCTGGATGGAGGAGTTCGCCAAGCTCCCGATCAAGCCCGAAGTGCGGCCGCTCATCCTCAAGGAGAACGCCGCGCGCCTGCTCAAATTGCGTTGACCGAAAGCCAGGCGCTCGCGCTCGCCGGCGCGAGCGCGCTCTGCTTCGGCACGGCGCTCGTAGCCGCGAAGCTCGGCCTGCGCACGCTCGACGCGCGCGCCGGCGCGGCGATCAGCATCCCTACGGCGACCGTGCTCCTCCTGGTCACGGCGCCGTTCGCCCTCGACATTTCGGCGTTCAGCCTGAGCGCGGCGCTGCTCTTCGCGCTCGTCGGCATCTTGTTCCCGGCACTGGTCACGCTATTCACCTTCGCGTCGAACGACCGCCTCGGCCCCTCGGTCACCGCGAGCGTATCGAGCACCGCGCCTCTCTTCGCGCTCGCCGCGGCGCTCGTCATCCTCGGCGAGCGCATCCCAATTCGCGCGCTCGTCGCCACGCTCGCTGTCGTCGGCGGCGTCGTGCTGCTTTCGTGGCGCAGCGCCGTCCTGGTGCGACGCGCGCTGTGGCTGCCGCTCACCGGCGCGGCGCTGCGCGGACTCGCGCAAGTCTTGGCAAAGGCCGGGCTCGCGCTCTGGCCTAATCCGTTCGCCGCAAGCCTGATCGGTTACGGCGTATCGACGCTCACCGTGACGGTCGCTGATCGCCTGGCCCGCGGCGAGCGGCCGCGCTACCGGCGTGCCGCGGTGCTGTGGTTCATGGCGACCGGCCTGCTGAATGGCGGCGCCGTGCTGCTCATGTACCTGGCGCTCAGCGCGGCGCGCGTGTCGTTGGTCGCGCCGGTGGTGGCGGCCTATCCGCTGGTGACGCTCATTCTCGGCGCAGCGCTGCTGCGCGAGGAGCGCCTCGGCGGCCGCGCGATCGGCGGCGCGTTGCTCATCGTGGCCGGCATCGCGTATCTTGTTTCCGGATCATGAACGTCCTCGTCGTCGGCGCCGGGCTCTCCGGCATGGTGCTCGCCACGGCGCTGAAGCGCGCGGGCATCGGCGTCGACATCATCGAGATCCATCCCGCCTGGGATGTGCTGGGTGTCGGCATCTCGGTGCAGGGGCCGGCGCTGCGGGCGCTGAAATCGATCGGGCTCCTCGAGCGCTGCATCGCTGCGGGCTTCGGCTATTCGCAGGTGGTGAACTGCGACCAGAACGGCGCCGTGCAGGGCGTGGTCGAGCTTCCCCGGCTGAACGGGCCGCAATACCCGTCGTGTGTCGGCATGATGCGCCCGCTCCTCCATGAGGTGGTCGCCGGCGCGATGCACGACGCGGGCGTCGCCGTGCGCTTCGCAACCACCGTCAAAGCGCTGACGCAGTCTGGCGTAGAGCTAAGCGACGGCACGTGCGGGAACTATGACCTGGTCGTAGGCGCCGATGGCGCGAACTCGAAGATACGCGAGCTCCTGTTCGGCGCGGAGCGCAAGCCGCAATACACCGGGCAAGCGGTGTGGCGCGCGATGGTGCCGAAGCCCGCGGAGGTGAAGGCGCGCCACGCGTATTACGGCCCGCGGCACAAGGCCGGCTTCAATCCCGTGTCGCACGAGGAGATGTACATCTACCTCGTGCAGAACGTCCACGGCAATCCGCGCCTCGAGCCGCAGCGCTGGCCCGCGGTGATGCGCGACCTGCTTGCCGACTTCGGCGGCCACATCGGCGAGGTGCGCAGCCGCATTACCGACCCGCGGCGCATCGTCTACCGGCCGGTGGGGTCGCTCCTCATGCCGGCGCCGTGGTATCGCGGCCGCGTGGTGCTGATCGGCGATGCGGCGCACACGGCGCCGCCGCAGCTTGCGAGCGGTGCGACGATCGCCATCGAGGATGCCATCGTGCTCGCCGAACTGCTCGCGTCTGCGCTGCCGGTGGAACAGGCGCTCGAGCGCTTCATGGCGCGGCGCTATGAGCGCTGCCGCATCGTCGTCGAGAATTCGTGGCAGCTCGGCGAGTGGGAGAAAACGCCGGAGGCGGCGGGTGCGGATCCGACCGCGCTCATCCAGGCATCGGTGAAGGCGCTCGCCGCGCCGATCTGATCAGCCGGAAAACTGCTGCAGGACTTTGCGGTCGACCTCGATGCCAAGGCCCGGCTTCGCCGGGATGTCGACCCAGCCACCGCGCTGGCGCAGCGGAAGGTCGGTGAGGTGCTCGCGGAACGGGTGCGATGACGTATCGAACTCGAGCAGGATGTCGCTCGGGAAAAGCGCGTGGTTCGCTAGCGCAATGGAAGCGATGAACTGAAGCGAAGCGGCCTGGCCCACCGCCGAGGCCCAGACGTGCGGGTTGACCTGCACGCCATGCGCATGCGCGAGCGCGACGATGTGCCGGCAGGCGGTGAATCCGCCCGCGATGCAGAGGTCGGGCTGCGCGATGTCGACCGCGCGCGCCGCGAGGAGGTTGCGGAAGCCGAAGGCCGTGTACTCGTTCTCGCCGCCCGCAATCGGCGTCGCGAGCGCGCGGCGCACCTCGGCGTAGCCCTCGAGGTGCTCCTGCGCGACGGGCTCCTCGTACCACCGCAGCCGCCATCCCATGTCCTCGAGGCCGCGCCCGAGGCGGATCGCCTCGGCGACGCCATACGCGTGGTTCACATCGATCATCACCTCGTGCTTTGCGCCGAGCTCGCGTATTGCGCGCATCACGGCCAAGTCGTCGTCGATTCCGAAGCCCAGCTTCACCTTGAAGGCGGTGAACCCCTGGGCGACGTGGCGCTCGGCTTCCTGCACGAGGCGTGCGGCTTCGCCCTGGCCGCGGATGCGATAGAAGCCGGTGGCGTACGCCTGCACGCGTTTGCGGAACATGCCGCCGAGAAGCCGCGCGACCGGCTCGCCGCGCGCTCTTCCGGCGATGTCCCAGCAGGCGATGTCGATCGCGCTGATCGCGCCGATGAGCGCGCCTTTCTGGCCGTAGTCGCGCGTGTGGTGATACATGCGATGCCAGAGCACTTCGGGCTCGAGCGGGTCGGCGCCGATGACGAGCGGCGCGAGCGCGTGCTGGATCGCGGCGGCGGCGATCTCCGGCGGCTGCAGTCCCTGGCAGAGCGCCTCGCCCCAGCCGACGAGGCCCTCGTCGGTGCTCACTTCGACGAGCGTCGCGCCGCGGCTTTGCACCCAGCCCTGCGAGAAGGCGAAGGGCTGCTCGAGCGGCGAGCGCAGCACGTGCACTCGCACATCGGTGATTTTCACGCCGGCATTATAGGAACCGGTTTGCGAGCGGCACCTCTATACTGAATCATGCCCGTGCGCAGCGAAATCCACGAAGGGCTCGTGCCGGTGAAGGTGTACACCACCGAGCTCGAGCCCGCAGCGCGGCAGCAGCTCGTCAACATCTCGAAGCTGCCGATCGTGCACCACCACGTCGCGGCGATGCCGGACGTGCACCTCGGCATCGGCGCTACCGTGGGTTCTGTCATTCCGACGAAGCAGGCGGTCATCCCCGCGGCGGTTGGCGTCGACATCGGCTGCGGCATGATCGCGCGACGCCTGACGCTCAGCGCCAACGAGCTCGATGAGGAGCGCCTGCGCAAGGTATTCAACCAGATCTCGCGCGACGTGCCGGTCGGCTTCGAAAGCCACAAGGACCGCGACGTGCGCGCCGCGGCGGCGAAGCGCTTCAAGCGCGGGCTCGAGCGCATTCTCGCCAAGCACCCCGGCATCCAGAAGCGCGTCGCCAAGCGCGCGCGCTGGGTGAATCAGCTCGGCACGCTGGGCGGCGGCAACCACTTCATCGAGGTGTGCCTCGACGAGTCGAACCGCGTGTGGGTGATGCTGCATTCCGGAAGCCGCGGCATCGGCAACGCGATCGGCTCGTACTTCATCGAACTCGCGCGGCGCGATGCCGAGCGGGTTTCGCTGGCGTTGCCGGATAGAGATCTGGCGTACTTCAGCGAAGGCGCGCAGCATTTCGACGACTACGTCGATGCGGTGGACTGGGCGCAGGACTATGCGCGCGCCAACCGCGCCGAGATGATGGAGCTCGTGGTGGAGGCGATGCACCGGCACCTGCCGCCGTTCGAGGCCACCGAGCAGGCGGTCAACTGCCATCACAACTATGTCGAGCGCGAGCGCCATTACGGCGAAGACGTCTGGCTCACGCGCAAGGGCGCGATCCGCGCGGCGCGCGGCGAGCTCGGCATCATCCCGGGCAGCATGGGCGCGAGGAGCTACATCGTGCGCGGCACGGGCAGCACGGAGAGCTTCCAGTCCTGCGCGCACGGCGCCGGCCGCCGGATGAGCCGTAACGCGGCGCAGAAGTCCTTTTCACTGGATGATCTGAAACGGCAGACGGAAGGCGTTGTGTGCCGCAAGGACAAAGGCGTGCTCGACGAGATCCCCGGCGCCTACAAGAACATCGACGAGGTGATGGCGAACCAGTCGGACCTCGTCGAGATCGTGCACACGCTGAAGCAGGTCCTTTGCGTCAAAGGCTGAATTCCGTACTTCGTTCGTAATATCTTGAATTCCACATCTGTTGGGCGGCTGACGCTCGTTCTCGGCCTCGTGATGGCGATCGGCCCGCTCGCCATCGACATGTACCTGCCCGCGCTGCCGACCCTCGCAGCCGAGTTCTCGGTGAGCGCAGGGCGCGTGCAGCACACGCTCTCCGCCTACCTGCTCGGCCTCGCCTTCGGCCAGCTCTTCTTCGGACCGATCGCCGACCGCTATGGCCGCAAGCCGCCGCTCGTGGGCGGGCTCGTGCTCTTCACGCTCGCATCGCTCGGCTGCGCGCTCGCCGGAACGATCGAGCACTTCGTGCTGCTGCGCTTCGCGCAGGCGCTCGGCGGCGCTTCCGGCATGGTGGTGATCCGCGCGGTGATCCGCGACCGCTTCGACGAGATCCAGTCGGCGCGCGTGCTCTCGCTCATGATGCTCGTCATGGGGGCGGCGCCGATCCTCGCGCCGCTCGCGGGCGGCTGGCTGCTGGTGAACGGCTCGTGGCACTGGATCTTCGCGTTCCTCGTTGCCTACACCGTGCTCTGCATCGCGCTCGTCGTGCTCTACCTCGAGGAGTCGCATCCCGTGCATCGGCGCACCGCCACGCTCGTGCGCGCGCTCGTCGCGGCGCTGCCGCTCTTTCGCGACCGCCGGTTCTACGGCCCGGTGATCGTCTTCATCGCGCCGTTCGGCGCGTTCTTCTCGTACCTCGCCGCGGCGCCGTTCGTCTATATCCAGTACTTCGGCGTCCCGGCCGAGCAGTTCGGCTGGTATTTCGGCGCCGGCGCGGCGAGCTTCATCACCGTGTCGCAGGTCAATCGGCGCATGGTGACGCGCCATGGCGTACGGCGCGTGCTCGGCTGGGGCGTCTACGGCCTCGCGGGCGGCGCGAGCGCGCTTCTTGCCTGCGCCGCGAGCGGGCTCTTCGGCTTCGCGGGCGTCTTCATTCCGATCTTCTTCATGATCGGCAGCATCGGCTTCATCGCCTCCAATGCCACATCGGTCGCGATGGCGCCGTTCGCCGAGCGCGCGGGCGCCGCATCGTCGCTCCTCGGCGCGGCGCAGTCAGCGTTCGGCGTGCTGGCGAGCGCTGCGGTGGGCTGGATTCCCGGCCGGCCGCCGGTTCCCATGGCGAGCGTCATGTTCGCCTGCGCCGCGACCGCGTTCCTGGCCTATGCTTTGCTCGTTCGCCCGCAAAGGAGCCGCACATGATTTCACTGTATCGGCGCCGCCTCGTCGGCGCAGCGCTCGCGCTTCCCTTCACGTCGGGCGCGTGGGCGCAGAGCTGCGGCAGCGCGACGCCGCGCGAGACCGAAGGGCCGTTCTTCAAGATCGACAGCCCGCAGCGCATCACGCTCATCGAACCGGGAACGAAGGCGCCGAAGCTCGTGGTGAGCGGCCAGGTGCTCTCGGCCGACTGCAAACCCGTGGCCAACGCGCTGCTCGATTTCTGGCACGCGGACGAGGCGGGCGACTACGACAACCGCGGCTATCGCTATCGCGGCCATCAGTTCACCGACAGCGAGGGACGCTACCGGCTCGAGACCATCGTGCCCGCGGTCTATCCGGGCCGCACTCGGCACATCCACGTGAAGGTGCAGCGCCCGGGCGGGCGCCTCTTGACGACGCAGCTCTACTTTCCTGACGAGCCGCAGAACCCGCGCGACGGCCTCTTCCGTCCCGATCTCGTCATGCGCATGAGCGATCGCGACCGCGGCGCTTTCGATTTCGTCGTGGTCTAGAAAAGTCTAGAAAAGGGGTCAGAGCAACATTTCGGCGGCATTCAAGCTCACCGTCGAGTCCTATTCCGGGTATCGCGGCGAGGAGGAGCCGCGCAGTTTCGTGCTCGGCGAGCGGCGCTTCAGCGTGCTGGAAATCCTCGACCGCTGGCTCGAGCCGCGCAGCCGCTACTTCAAGGTGAAGGCGGACGACGGGCGGACGTTCATCCTTCGGCACGACATGGACAGCGACGCCTGGGAGCTCGCCGCCCTCGTCGGCGAGCGCTAGGGCTGCTGCCAGCGATCGACGCGCGTGCGCGCGGCGATGTAGTAGGCGAGGACGACGGCGACCGGGGTCTGCACGGCGGCGGTGATGAGGAAGCGAAGGCGTACGTTGCGGATGTCGGGCGGCGGCGTGCCGGCGACGTCCAGCGGCACGAGGTAGGCACAGAAGAACTCGACCGCCATGTTGGCCACCGTGCAGGCGACGAACGCGACGACGATGAACTCGAGCTTGCGCTCGATGCGCCGGCCGAGGACGAGAAGCCAGAGCGCGACGACGAGGACGGAAAGGAGATACGGCCAGAAGACGATCACCCATTGCGGGATGCGAATCGTCGTCGCCTCCTACACGAGCGGAACGAAATCGTACTCGCCGATGCCCTGCAGGACGAGGAAGGTGGCGGAGGTGGTGCCGCCGTTGGTGACGAGGTGCGGCCGGCGCGGCTTGACGCTGTAGGTCTCGCCCGGCTTGAGGCGCACTTCTTCCTTCGGCTCGCGCAGGAAGATGCGCAGCTCGCCGGCAAGCACGTAGAAGGTGTCCTGCACGTTGCTGTGGTAGTGCCACGGCACCTTCTGCTTCGCCGAGATCTGCAGCTCGGTGATGCGGAATCCCGGCCGCGCGGCATGCTCGGCGCGGCGCTCCACCTCGTAGAGAGGGCTTGCGTCCTTGATTGCTTCCATGGGGCGCTATTTTGCGCCGCTCGCGTCGCGCATGAGGAGGCCCGTCGTCGAGACGCGGACTTCGAGCTCGGCGGGCTCGGTCACGGGGACGAAGGTCGCCGAGCCGTACTCGGCATCGAGGAGCGGCGCGAGGAAGGCATGGCGCTGGCGCAGGCTGAAGAGGTCGACCGGCCGCTCGGCGGCAAGGGGGTATACCGTGCGCGGGCCGCGGCGCTCCTGCTCGATGTCGCGATAGCGGCCGGCGACGCGCCCGAGCTCGTAAGCGGTGTGGACGCCGACGATGTTGGCGATCGGCTTCCACTTGAGGATGTGCGCGTCGACGTAGATCTCGTCGCCCGCCACGTCATAGGCCGCCTGCCGCCCGTCGGCGAGGGTGACTATGGCGCTGAAGCGCTGCGGTCCGGTAGGCCGCACGACGAGGCGCGCGGCGAGATCCTCGCGCGTGAGCGCGCGGTAGCCCTGCATGCCGAGCGCGATCGCGCCGAAGAGGCCGCCGAGCGCAAGCAGCGCGACGCTCGCGAGGAGCCGGATACTGAAGCGCAGCAGGCGCAGGCGGACGAGCGCGACGAGCGCCGCGATGAGGAGGAGCGCGCCCAGCACGCCGAGCACGAGGGCGGCGAGCGCTAGAGGCGTGGCTGGCAGGGCGCTAGCCACGCCGAGCGCTCAGTCGGCGAGGCAGAGGTAAGTGAGGGTCGAGACGCGCCGGCGCACGAGGCGCACGCGCACCGTGTCCTCCCGGCCGCTGAACTCGACGGTGGCGGTGCCGTAGAGCGTCTTGGTCTCGACGTCGCCGACGCGCGCCGGCAGCGATTGCCCGGTGCGGAACGGGCCGGCGATGTGCCACTGCGGGCTGCGGATCTCGGCCGAGGTGACCTGGTAGTGCTCCGGATCATCGCTGTGCGTGACGATGCCCAGGCGCAGGCCGTTGAAGATCAGATCGACGTAGCGCGCCTTGTAAGGCCCGAACTCCTGTTCGCGCACCAGCCGCTCGGCCTTCAGCCCGCCGAGCTTGCGCAGCTCACCATAGGTCTTCGGCAGCTTGAGGCCGTAGGGCCCCGACTCGCACGACAGCTTGTCGATGAAGTGCGAGGTGTTGCCGCGCGCAAGCCCCAGCGCCGGAAGCGCGAGGAAGGCGGCAAGCAGCGTGGCCGGGACGAGCCTCATGCCAAACATCGTGACACAGACGCGTATTTCGTGCAGGCGGGCCTACCGGCGCAGGGCATAGCCCGACGTTCCCATCCCTTAAGGTCAGCGCCGCGTTTTCAGCTCCGCTTCGACCTGCGCTCGGCTGCGCTCGTAGACGATCTCGCGCCCCATGGCGTTGCCGGCGTAGGCGAGGCCGTTGCGCGTCGGCGTCAGCGTGCAGCGCACGCTGTGCACGCCTTCGCCGATCACGACCTCGATCGCTTCGGCCCGCTTGCTGAACACGGTGACTTCGACTTCCTGGCGCGTGTTCGTGAGCCGCACCTTGATGCGCTCGATTTGCACAGCTTAAGCGGCGAGGCGGGCCCGCAGCATCGGCGCGACGACGTCGGGCGCGTTCGGCGCGGCGAAGAGATCGCCCTGGCAGACGCGGCAGCCGGCTTCGGCGAGGAACTCGCGCTGCGCGTGCGTCTCGACGCCTTTCGCCACCACCTCGAAATTCATGCCGCGCGCGAGCGCGATCAGCGCGCGCGCGAGGCCCGCGCGCTCCGCCTCCTGCGGCACGCCGGCGATGAGCTTGCGATCGATGCACACGGCGCTCGCGCGCAGGCGCTGCAGCGCGGGCAGCGAGGCGTAGCCGGTGCCGAAATCGTCGACGCCCAGGCGCGCGCCGCGGTTGGTGACCGCGATCAGGGCCGCCTCGAGCGATTCGGGAACATGGCGCACCATCGATTCCGGGATCTCGATCAGGAGCGACTCGGGCGGCAGGCGGCTCGCGTCGAGCGCGGCCTGGACCTGGTCGCCGAAGCTCGCGTCGCGCAGCTGCCGCGGCGTGACGTTGACGACCACGCTCAGCGGCGAGATGCCCTCGTCGATCCAGCGGCGGCCCTGCAGGCACGCTTCGCGCAGCGCCCAGGCGCCGATCGGCACGAGAAGGCCGGTGTCGTCGGCGAGCGGCAGGAATGACTCCGGGGCGAGCACGCCGTACTTCGGATGCCGCCAGCGCAGGAGCGCCTCGGCGCCGACGACCTGGCGCGTGCCGATGTCGATGCGCGGCTGGTAGACGAGGAAGAGCTCGCCGCGCTGGATGCCCTGGCGCAGCTCGTCGACGAGCGCGGCCGCCGCGGCGGCGTCCTTGTTCAGCATGGCGGAGAAGAACTGGTAGCCGTTGCGCCCGAGCTCCTTCGCCCGATACATCGCGAGGTCGGCAAGCCGCAGCAGCGTCGCGACGTCCTCGCCGTCCTGCGGCACGCAGGCGATGCCGATGCTCGCGCCGGAGGCGACCTGGTGCTCGCCGATGCGGTAGGACTTGCCGAGCTCGTGGATCAGCTTCTGCGCGACCGCGGCCGCCTCGCGCGCATCCGCGATGTCCTGCAGCAGCACGCAGAACTCGTCGCCGCCGATGCGCGCGATGAAGTCGTCGCCGCGCACCGAGGCTCTCAAGCGGGACGAAATGATCTTGAGCAGCGCATCGCCCACGTCGTGGCCGAGCGTGTCGTTGACGGTCTTGAAGTTGTCGAGGTCGAGGAACAGGAACGCGCACGTCTTCTGGTGCCGCCGCGCATGCGCGACCGCCTCGCGCGCGCGCTCCGAGAACATTGCCCGGTTCGGCAGCCCGGTGAGCGTGTCATGGTGCGCGAGGAACTCGAGGCGGCGTGCGTCGTGCTGCAGCTGGATCGCCGCGTAGCGCAAATCTTCCTGCGCGCGCTTGAGCTGCGTCACGTCGTTCGCGAGCACGTAGAAGCCGAGCACCTCGCCTTCGCTCGCGAGGTGAGGGACGAAGGCGACCTGCAGCATGCGCCGGCGCGCGCCTTCGCCGATCGGCAGCTCGAACTCCACGTTCGCGCCGCCCAGCACTTTCTCGATGTGCGGGCGCATGCGCCCATAGGCCTCGTCGCCGAACACTTCGGCGACCGTGCGGCCCTGGATGCGCTCCTGCGCGATGCCGAACCACTCGTCGTACGTGCGGTTCGCGAAGCGATAGCGCTGGTCGCGCTCGACGTAGGAAATGAGCGCCGGCACGTTGTTCGCGATGAGCCGCAGGCGCTCCTCGCTCTCGCGCAGCGCGGCTTCCGCTTCCTCGGTGCGCTGCGCCGAGCGGCGTGTCATGATCACCGCGGAAGCGAGCAGCAGCGCGGCGCCCGCGATGAGCACGTTCAGCATGAGCTCGCGCGGCCACGGCCCGCCGCCCGCGAGCCAGGTGCGTATGGCGCTCACGATCTCGGCGCCGGCGGTGAGGATGAGGAGCGCCGCGCCAACCGCGACGAGCAGCGGTGCGAGCGGGCGGCTGAGATACTTCATCGCGCTATCATCGTCCCGCGCGCGCGCGCGGGCAACGGGTTTTATTCCCTAGGGTTATCGCTGTAGACGAAAATGGTACAAGGCCGTCGCCGAGAGCCTACGTGCGATAATCCGCTCCCCGAAAACCGGCAATCCCCGAAAAACTTTAGATGACTTACGTCGTCACCGAAGACTGTATCAAGTGCAAGTACATGGACTGCGTGGAGGTCTGCCCCGTGGACTGCTTCTACGAGGGCGACAACATGCTGGTGATCCATCCGGACGAGTGCATCGACTGCGGCGTCTGCGAGCCCGAGTGCCCGCCCAACGCCATCATCCCGGACTCGGACGGGAAGGCCGAGAAGTGGCTCAAGATGAACGCCGACTTCTCGGTCAAGTGGCCCAACATCACCCGCAAGGGCACGCCGCCGCCGGACGCCGATGCGCACAAAGATGAGCGCGAGAAGTTTCAGAAATACTTCAGCCCCGAACCCGGCAAAGGCGTATGACCGGTTTGTCGCCCCCCTGACAAAGGGGATGGCGCGCAGCGCCGGGGGGGTTGCGTTATCTGTTCTCGCCGCGTGCGCAACCAGCGGAAGCCTCGTGCCCGGCCAGTCGAGCGAGCGCGACGTCGAGGCGGCTCTCGGCCGCCCGGCCGAATCCCAGCCGCTCGCCGACGGCGTGACGCTGTACTGGTATCCGCAGTTTCCCTGGGGTCACGCGAGCTACGCCGCGCGCATCGACGCGGACGGCCGCCTCGTCGCCCTCGAGCAGCGGCTCACCGAGGAGAACATCTCGAAGATCGTGCGCGGCCAGACGAGCGCCAAGGAGGTGCACGATCTCCTCGGTCCCGCGTGGCGCCCGGAGCACTACGAGCGCATGCAGCGCGACATCTGGACCTACCCGATGCGCGTGCCGGGTTATGCGCTGCCGAAGTGGTTCCTCGTGCAGATGTCGCCGGACGGCATCGTGCGCGAGACCTACCTCATGGACGACCCGCAGTTCGTGCCGCAGGACCGCGGCCGCCATCGTTGACGCCGGCGCTCAAGCCTTCGGCCGTTTGGCCAACCATGCGGCGAACCATTTCCTGAAGAGCGGATACAAGGCGAGCGCAACGACGGCGCTCGCGCCCTGTATCCAATCACCGAGCTCTTTTCCCCAATACCGGTCGAAGCGCTCGAGGACGAAAAACAAGAGCAACCACGCCGTACCGGCCGCCCACGCTGCGAGCGCCGATGCCGGCGGGATGTTCACTGCGGCGCCGGATGCGTCTCGAGCAGCACCCACTTCCCGTCGCGCACTTCCTGCACGTACACGGGCTTCAGCGCGTCGTTGTCCGCGCCGAACGAGATCGAGCCTTCGAGCGCCGGGAAGTTGCGCATGCGCTTGAGCGCGTCGCGGATCGCGGTGCGGTCCTCGGCGAGGCGCTTCGCGTCGCCGGTGACCTTTCCTTCCTTCATCGCCCAGGCGTAGTACTGCACGATGTCGTAGGTCGCGGCGTCGAACTGGCCGGCGATCGCGCGATCAGCGCCCGCGGCTTTTGCGCGCTTGGAGAACTCGGCGGCGAACTTGCGCGTGCGATCATTGAGATCGGCGAAGAAGGCGGACGGAACCACCGTGCCGTTGCCCGCCGTGCCCGTGCGCTCGGGCAGATCCGGGTCGTTGATCGTCGAGCCGGCGACGAGGCGGCCGTTGTGCCCCTGGCGGCGCATCTCCTGCACGAGCTTGATCGCGGCTTCGGGCGGGGCGCCGACGCCGACGAGATCGGTCGGGTTCGCCTTGAGCTCCGCCACCTGCGCGGAAAGGTCGAACGCCGTCAGCTTGAAGTCGACCGAGCCCTTGAGCTGCACGCCGTTCTTCTGCATGAGGCCCGGCAGCACCTTCTCTCCCATGACGCGCGAGATGGTGTCGTCGTTGGCGTACGCCACGGCGCCGGTTGCCATCGGGTAGCCCTTGCTCTTCAGCGTGCGCATCACGCGATCGAACATGTAGCCCTCGTCCGAGGTGTTGCGGAACGCGTACTTGAAATTGGCAACCAATTTGGGCGCGGACGAGGCCATCGCCATGATCACGACGCCTGCGCGATCGGCGGCCGGCGCGGCGACCTGCACCTGTCCTGAGCTGAACGGGCCGATGATGGCGAGCACCTTGTCGTCCTCGGCGAGCTTGCGCAGGCCGACGACCGTCTGTCCCGGATTGCCCGCCGTGTCGAAGGCGATGTAGCGCAGTTTCTTGCCGTTCACGCCGCCCGCGGCGTTGATCTCGTCGACCGCGACGCGCGCGGCGACCTCGTTCGTGCGCGACAGGCTCACGAAAGGGCCCGTCTCGGCGGTGAGAAAGCCGAGCACAAGCTCGTTCTGCGCCAGCGCCGGCGTCGCGCTGCCCGCCATGGCGAGCGCAAAGGCGCCCAACAGCAAGTTCCTCTTCATCGGTTCCCTCCTCCTAGATATGCCGCGACGAGGCGCTCGTCGTCGAGCAGCGCCTGCGGCCGGTCTTCCATCACGATAGCACCAAGTTCCATTACGTACGCGCGGCTGGAGAGGCGCAGCGCCTGCCGCGTGTTCTGCTCCACCAGCAGCAGCGCGAGCCCTGCGCCGTTCAGCTCGCCGAGCAGCGCGAAGAGCTGCTGCACGAGGAGCGGGCTCAGGCCGAGCGAGGGCTCGTCGAGCAGCATGAGCCTCGGGCGCGCGAGCACGCCGCGGGCGATGGCGAGCATCTGCTGCTCGCCACCCGAGAGCACGGATGCCGGCAGCGCGCGGCGCGCGCCCAGGTTCGGGAAGCGCTCGTAGAGCGCGTTTACCTCCCTGCGCACGGCGACCATGTCGGTCCGCAGGTACGCGCCCATCAGCAGGTTCTCCTCCACCGTCAGGCTCATGACGATGCGCCGGCCTTCCGGCACGAGCACCATGCCGGCCGCGATGCGCGCACCCGGACCCGCAGTGCTGATGTCTGCGCCGAGGAGCACGACGCGTCCGGCGTCGGCCGGCACGACTCCCATCAGCGCCTTGAGGAGCGAAGACTTGCCGGCGCCGTTCGCACCGACGACGGCGACGACCTCGCCTTCGGCGACCGCGATGCTCGCGTCGCGCACGGCGTGCACGCGCCCGTAGCGCACCGAAAGGCTTTTGACCTCAAGCAGCGAGCTCATCGGCTCCCAGATACGCTTCGCGCACGCGCCGGTCGGCATGGATCTCGCCGACCGCACAGTCGGCGATCTTGACGCCGAAGTTGAGCGCGACGACGCGCTGGCAAAGCCGCCCGACGAACTGCATGTCGTGCTCCACCACTACGAGGGTAATGCCGCGCTGCGCGATCGCGTCGAGCGCCTGGTGCAGCGCCTCCGTCTCCGCCGGGTTGAGGCCTGCGGCCGGCTCATCGAGCAGCAGTACGCGCGGCGCGGCAAGAAGCGCGCGCACGAGCTCGATGCGCTTCTGGATGCCGTAGGGCAAGGCGCCGCCGGGCTCGCTTGCATAGCGTTCGAGTCCCGCTTCGGCGAGCGCGGCGCGCGCCTCTTCGCGCCAGCGGTTCGCGCGGCCGAAGCCGACCGGCTGCAGGAGCGCCGCGACGCCGGGCGTGCGCGCGTACTGCGCGATCATCACGTTCTCGAGCACCGTCAGGTGCGGCATCAGTCGGATGTTCTGGAAGGTGCGCGCGAGGCCCCGGCGGATGCGAAAGCGCGAGGGCAGCGCCGTGATGTCCGTCGCCTCGAGCGCGATGGATCCCGCATCGGGCGCGTACACGCCGCTGATCAGGTTGAAGACCGTGGTCTTGCCGGCGCCATTCGGCCCGATCAGCGCGAGGCGCTCGCCGCGAGCGACGCCGAACGAGAGATCGTCGATCACCTTGAGCCCGCCGAAGCTCTTGGAGAGCTTCTTTACCTCGAGAACCACGATTTCCTCAGCAGCACGCCCTGCGGGCGCAGCGACATGATGGCGATGATCAGGCAGGCGAAGATCACGTAGCGCCACGACGCGCTGCCGCGCAGCAGCTCCGGCAGCAGCGTGAACACCGCGGCGCCGACGAGCGGTCCGTAGACCGTCTGCGTGCCGCCCAGCAGCACGTACAGGACGACATAAATGGAAAAGAGGACGCCATAGTTCTGCGCCTCGATGTAGTTGAAGTGATGGGCATACAGCGCGCCGCCGAGCGCGGCGAGCGCCGCGCCCATGGCAAAGGCCGCGGTCTGCAGCCCGCGCACCGAGAGCCCCATCAGATCGGCGACGCGCTCGTCATCACTCACCGCCGTGACGCTGATGCCGAAGCGGGTGTGGAAGAGCCCAACCATGAGCACCACCACCGCCACCGCGAACGCGGCGACCACCGGGAAGCCGATGTGCGCGCTGACCGGATAGCCCGACGCCCCGCCCACGACGTTGAGATTCAGGATCACGCCCTGCACGACCTGGTTGAGCGCGAAAGTCGCGAGCGCCAGATAAATGCCGCGCGTGCGCAGGATGGGGAATGCGACCAGCCAGCCGATGAATCCCGCCACCACGACGGCGGCCAGGGCGGCGAAGACGGGATGAATGTTGTACGTCTGCGAGAGATAGCCGCCGCTGTAGGCGCCGATCGCAACGAACGCCGCGACCCCGAGATTCAACTGGCCGGCGACCATCGGCAGGAACGCGCCGTACGCGAGCACCGTGTTGATGCAAAGGAGCACCAGCACGCTCTCGAGGTAGCCGCTCATGGCGCAAACCCGAAAAACAGGGACAGACCACGTTTCCCATTGAAAATCGCGGCGCTGACAAAAACGTGGTCTGTCCCTGATTTGTGCATTTACATGCGCTGCTGGCGAACGACGCCGCCGAGGAGGCCGGTGGGACGAACGAAGAGAATGGCGAGCAGCAATCCGTAGACGCCGATGTCGACCGCGCGAGCGCCGAACCAGGTGATGGAGAAGGTCTCCACCACGCCGATCAGCAGCCCGCCGACGATCGCGCCCCAGATGTTGCCCATGCCCCCCACCACCATCGCCGATATTCCTTTCAGCGCCACTTCCTCGCCCATGAACGGGCTCGCCTGCTGGTAGTTGAGCGCGAAGAGAAAGCCGCCGAAGGCGGTGAAGAGCCCGCCGACGATGAAGACGACCGGCACGACGCGGCCGACCGGCACGCCGAGAAGCGCGGCCGTCTCGGCGTCCTCGGCGATGGTGCGCAGCCCGCGGCCGATGCGGGTCTTCTTCAAGAGGAGGTGCAGAAAGGCCACGGCGAGCACCGCGCACGCGAGGCCGATCAGTTGCGGCACGGCGATCACCATCGAGCCGACGTGCCAGCTCACTGTCTGGAAGGGGAGCGGCACGCGCTGCAGGTCCGAGCCCCAGGCGATGAGCACGAGATTTTCGAAGAGGATGAGGAACGCCATCGAGGTGACGAGCGGCACGAAGTGCGCCGAGCGCGCCATCAGCCGGTAGGTGAAGCGCTCGACGAGGAGGCCGAGCAGGCCGCCGGAGGCGATGGCGAGCAGCGCCGCGATCGGCCAGGCGATGTGCGCGCGCAGCAGGTACCAGGTGAGCATCCCCGCTACCATGAAAAGCCCAGGCAGGCTGAAGTTGAGGAAGTTGAGCACGCCGATCGCGAGCGTGAATGCGACGGCGATCAGCGCGTAGACGCTGCCGAGCATCAGGCCGTTGACGACCTGCTGCTCAAGCATGTTTCGCGATGTGCGCCATTACGCGCTCGGAGCCGGCGAGGAGCTGCTCGAGGAAGCGCATGGCATGCGCGAAGGAGCGCGCGGTGACGTGGCTGAAGAAGGCGTCATTGACGCGGCGCAGCTCCGGCAGCAGGCGCTCGAGCCGGCGGCGGCCCGCGGCCGTGACGCTGAGCAGCATGCTGCGCGAGTCGTGGGGATTGGTGCGCTTGGCGAGCAGGCCGTGCTCGATCAGGCGGCGCGACTCGGCGGTGATGAAGGCGCTCGTGACGCGCAGGTTGCGCGCGAGCGACTGCACGCTGATGCCGGTCGCGCCCTGCAGGTAGGCGACCGTGATGAGCATCGTGTACTGAGGTCCGCTAAGGCCCGCGCGCCGGCCGAGGTGGTCGCGCGCGCGGCGCAGCCGCTCCTCGACGAGGAGCAGGCGATAGATGAGCCGCCGGAACTCGACGTCGCTGCCGCCCTTCAGCAGCGCCCGCCGGGTTACGGTGACCGGCGGGTGATAGCTGCGCTTCAAACGTCCACGTAGCGCGTGTCGTTGAGGAGATGCTCCTCCACCGGGATGTGCAGCGAGTCGTGCACCGTGTTGTAGAACTTCCAGAACCCGACGACGCAGGCGAGCTCGACGATCTGCGGCGGCGTGAGGTGCTTCTTCAGGCGCTCGAGGATCTCCATCGGCACCTGGTCCGGCGTCGCCGAGGCGGTGCGCACGTAATCGAAGCAGGCGCGCTCCATCTCGTTCGCCGGCTGGTAATCGTCGTCGAGGATCTTGACGAGCTCGTCCTGCGAGAGGCCCCAGCCTTCGGAGTTGCCTTTCGGGCGCATGAGCATGTTGCAGCTGTGCGCCGTGCAATACGCGCAGCCGTTCGTCTTGCAGGCGACGGCGGCGAGCTTGCGCTTCAGGAACTGGTCGAGCGTCGAGCTCGGGTCGCGCATGACGTTGCTGTTCAGGCGGAACAATGTTTCTGCGATCTCCGGGCGGTACGCGTAGAGCTTGAGCGCATTGGGCAGGAAGCCCATGCGCTTCATGTACGGCTCGACCACCGTGCGCAGGCGCTCGACGACCTTCTCGTCCGGCACGTAGGGAATGAAGGGCTCTTCGGGTTTGGTGAAGCGCGGCGGCGGCAGGGGTTCAGACTTGCCCATGGTGTCTCCTCAGAGGAAATCCTTGATGTTCACTTTGCCCCAGTGCTTGGGGTAGCTGCGGATGAAATCTTTCGGGTCGTGGCGCGCCTTGATCGTCGCGTCGATGCCGAGCTTGCCGACCGTGCGCCAGAAGGGCTCCTTGGCGAGCGGCTGCGCCGAGGGATCGTAGGGCGAGCCGCGCGTATGCGGCACGACGATCATGTCGCGCGACGGGTCGCAGCGCGTGGCGATGTGGTAGTAGACGTCGGCGGCGCTGTCGAGGTCACAGTCCGGACTCACCGCCACCACCATCTTGGTGTTGAGCCACGGCGAGCCCATCGCGAGCATCAGGGCATCGTTCACCACGCCTTCGCGCGGATAGTCGAACTGCACGATGCAGGAGAGCGCCGCGCCCCACGTCGGGAAGCGCACGTCCTTCACGGCAAGCCCCATCTCCGTCAGCCGGTTGTAGAGCATCGCCTCGTGGCAGAGGCGCGGCAGCGGCTGGTGATCGGTGTCGGGGCAGGTCTGATGGTTGCGCACGATCGGCCGATCGGCGCGCATGGTCATGGCGGTGAGCGTGAGCTCGGGAAGCTTGCTCGTCTTCGGCAGGTAGTAGCCCGACGGTCCGACCGATACGCCGACATCGCGCATGCCGCCGAGATCCACGTAGCCTTCGACGACGATCTCGGCGTGCGCGGGCACGCGCATCTCGAGCGTCTCGCAAGGCACCATCTCGATGTCCTGGTCCATGATCGTCCCGACCATCTCGAGCTCGCCCCACATATCCATGTGCATCCCGGAGAAGTTGGCCATGATCTCGTAGGCCGGGTGCACGCCGAAGACGATCACGAATGGCATCTTGGTATGCCCGAGCTCCCGGTACTTGCGCATGATGACGTGCGTATGCGGCGTGACGAAGCTCGGCAGTCCGGTGCGCGGACCGGTTAGCGTGGTACCGGCATGCGAGGTGTTGTGAAAGCCGGTCTCCGGATCGACGACGATGTTCATCGCCGTCACGTAGGGCTGCGTCTCCTGCTCGCTGTGGATGGGAATGGGAAGCTTCGTCCAGTCGACCTCGTCGTCTTTGAATTTCCTTTCCTTCACCGGGCCATCGCTCACGTTGACGAAGCCGCGCGGCGGGCGGCGCAGCCGGTAGGCGAGCGTGCGCAGGTAATCCTCGCGCGTCACGCCGAGCGCGCGCGCCTGCAGCTCGCGGTGCTTCACCAGGATGTCGCAGAGGCGAAAGCCGGGCTTCTCCGCGATCTGCTCGAAGAGGATCGGCTGGTTCGCTTGCGCCGACAGCGCCGGGATATATTCGAGGCTGACCGGTTTGGTGACGCGCGTGACGACATCGGCGTTGGTCTTCAGGTAGCCGCGCAAGTCCTTGTCCAAGGGCTTGGCGGGCGTGTAAGGCGGCGCGGCGTGGCTGACGGAGAGGCGGGCGCTTTTCATGGCGACTCCAAACAATTCGCGGACGGTCCCCGAATTCGGGTTGTACACTTTAATTAAGTTACTTAACGAAGGTCAAGGTGCTCAAGAACGGCGCTGCATACCTCGAATCCATCCGCGACGGACGGGTGATTTACGTCGCGGACGAGCGCGTCGAGGACGCGACGCGCCATGCCGCCTTCCGCCGCGGCGCGCGCACCTATGCCGCGCTCTACGAGCTCAAGTCGCAGCCGGAGCTGCGCGACACGATGAGCTACGAGGAGGACGGCGAGCGCTACAGCATGTACTTCCTGCGCCCGCGTTCGCGCGAGGACCTGATGCGCCGCACACGCGCGCACGAGGTGATCGCGGACTTCGGCTGCGGCGTGCTCGGCCGCTCGCCCGACGCCGGCGCGGGCTCGGTGACCGGCATGACGATGAAGCCGGAGATCCTCGACCAGAAAGGCGGGCACCGGGACCATCTGCTGAAGATCTGGCAGCAGCTGCGGCGCGAGGACGAGTTCGTCGTCTACGCGATCCTGCCGCCGCAGGGCGGACGCGATCCGAAGTTCTACCAGGGCTCGGGCCGCCAGGTGCCGGCGCTGCGGGTGACCGAGGAGACCGATGCCGGCGTTGTGCTGAACGGCATGAAGATGCTCGCGACCGGTGCCGCGTTCGCCAACCAGATCATGATCGGCAACATCCTGCCGCTCGCGCCCGATCAGCTGAAGGAGTCCGTCACTGCCGTTATCCCGCCCAATCTGAAAGGCTTGTCGCTCTGGGCGCGCAAGTCCTTCGAGCGCGAGGTGACGAACGACTTCGACTATCCGTTCAGCGCGCGCTACGACGAATCGGATTGCATGCTCGTCTTCCAGGATGTTTTCGTCCCGTGGGAGCGCGTCGTCGTCCACGACAATCCCGAGCTCGCGCGCGCCGTGCTCGTGCAGACGCCGGCGCACGCCATGGCGAATCACCAGTCGAACGTGCGCTTTCGCTCCAAGCTGCGCTTTCTCCTCGGCCTCGCGAGCCTGATCACGCACTCGACGGGCGCGCGCGATGTGCCGGTGGTGCGCGAGACGCTCGGCAAATTCGCCGCCGCCGAGGCGGGCTTCAGCGCGATGATCGACGCGCAGCACATGGCCTGCCAGGAGATCGAGAACGGCTACATGCTCTACAACCGCCGCTACATGTACGCGGCGCTGCACTGGGCGATGGAGAATCATTCGCTCCTCTGCGACCAGATCCGCGAGCTGATGGGCGGCGGCATGTTCCAGATGCCGGCGAGCGTCACGGTGCTGAACGACGCCGAGCTGAAGCGCCTGTTCGACGAGTACTGGACGACGCCGAAAGAGAGCGCGCTCGACCGCATGAAGCTCTTCAAGCTCGCCTGGGACCTGATCGGCTCGGAGTGGGCGAGCCGCGCCATGTCCTACGAGAAGTTCTTCATCGGCCCGGCGTTCTCGGTGCGCAACTACAACTTCATCCACTGCCCGTGGGAGCGCTACCAGGACATCGTGCGCGATTTCATGAAGGGATACTGATATGAGCGAGAAAGGCGTCGCGCTTTTCGTGGGCGCGGAAGAGGGCGAGTCGTACTGGCAGCCGAAACCTTCCATGGGTTACGTCACCGTCAAGGTCAGTCCGTACAACTCGCCGAACGATCTCATCTCCGCCGGCGTGCAGGTGCTCGAGCCCGGCGCTTCCGTGCGCCGCCACGCGCACGAGCGCGCGAACGAGATCCTTTTCGTCTTCGAGGGCGAGGGCAAGGCGGAGATCGAGGGCGAATGGCATCGCATCTCGCCGGGCGCAACGCTGATGGTCGGACGTTTCGTGCAGCACTACGTCGAGAACGACGGCGAAGTCCCGCTCAAGATGTTCTGGGCGATCATGCCTTCGGGCCTGGAGGACTGGTTCAAGGCGATCGGCCGGCCGCGCAAACCGGGCCAACCGGCTCCTGCGCCTTTCGAGCGTCCGCAGGACGTCGCCGACATCCAGAAGCAGATGCGCTTCGTCTAGAAAATGGTGACAGTCACCATTTATGGCTTCAATGGCGCGACCAGCTTGCGTAATTCCGTCTTTAAGATCTTGCCGTAATTGTTTTTTGGGAGAGCTTCGACGAAACGGTACTCGCGTGGACGCTTGAAGCGCGCGATGTTATCCAGGCAAAGACGATCCAATTCGTCGGTAGCAACCTTCTCCTTCGAAACAATAAAAGCGACGACTTCCTCGCCCCATTCGCTGTGCGGCCGGCCGACGACGGAGCACTCGGCGACCGCCGGATGGCGCAGCAGCACTTCCTCGATCTCGCGCGGATAGATGTTGGAGCCGCCGGAGATGATCATGTCCTTCGAGCGGTCGCGGATGGTGAGGAAGCCGGCGTCGTCCATGCTGCCGACATCGCCGGTATGCAGCCAGCCGCCGCGCAGCGCCTTCGCGCTCGCCTCGGGATTTTTCCAGTAGCCCGCCATCACGCAGTCGGAGTGCGTGACGATCTCGCCGATCTCGCCCGGGGGCAGCTCGCGGTCTTCGGCATCGAAGATCTTCACCTCGCAGCCGGTGCGCGCGAAGCCGGCGCTCGCGAGCTTGTCCATCAGCGAGCCCTGGTGATAGCGCTGCGGCAGGCCGGTGATGGTCATCGGCGCCTCGCCCTGGCCGTAGAGCTGGTAGAGGCGCGGGCCGAAGAGCTCGATCGCCCTCAGCGAATCGGCGACGTACATCGGCGCGCCGCCGTAGATGAGCGTGCGCAGACCTTTCGGCGGCCGCGCCGATTTGGCGGCGAGGAGTCGCACGACCATGGTGGGCGCCGCGAAGAAGGATGCGTTTTTCCAGTGATCGAGGAGCTCGAAAATCTCGTCGGGTTCGAAGTGTCCGCTTTCCGGGATGACGTTCACTGCTCCGGCCGCAAAGTGCGGGAGCGCATAGCAGCCCGAGCCGTGCGAAAGCGGCGCCGGATGCAGGACCGTGTCGCCGGGCATGACCTGGTCGATGTCGGAGAAATACGCCAGCGTCTGGAACCACAGATTGCGATGCGTGAGCACCGCGCCCTTCGGCACGCCCGTGGTGCCGCTGGTATAGAAAAGCCACGCGGCGTCGTCCGGTTTTGCATCTGTCGGTGGAAGCGCCTCGGCGCGTAGCCGCGCAATCTCGGAGATGGGCGTGGCCTGGGGCAGGGCGGACTCGAGGTCCGGCGTGACGAAGCAGGCCTTCGCACCCGAGTTCTCCAGGATGTAGGCGAACTCCTTGGGATGCAGCTTGGCGTTCATCGGCACGGCGACGAGCCCGGCGTGCCAGCAGGCGAAGAGCACCTCGTGGTACTCGCTGCAGTTCGTCATCGCCAGGCCGACGCGCTCGCCCGCCTGCAGATTCAGCTTGTCCCGCAGCCCGCCCGCGAGGCGCGAGACGCGGCCGGCGAGTTCGCCGTAGGTGCGCACGAGCCCCTTGCCCTGCGCGATTGCCGGTGCGTCAGGCAGCAGCCGCGCGTTGCGATGGAGCAGATGTGCGAGATTCATGGCGAATGCCGAACAGGCGCTCGGCGTTGCGTGTCGTTTCGGCGGCGATCTCCTCGGCTGATCGGCCAACGGCGCGCGCCACGGTTCCGAGGATGTGCGGCAGGAAGGCAGGCTCGTTGCGCCGCGCCTTCGGCGGCGGATGCAGGTCGCGCGGCGTGAGGTAGGGCGAATCGGTCTCGAGGAGCAGCCGATCGGCGGGAATGTCGCGCACGAGCGTGAGCAGATGGCGACCGCGGCGCTCGTCGCAGATCCAGCCGGTGATGCCGATGTACAGGCCGAGCTCGAGATAGGCGTGCAGCTCCTCCTTCTCGCCGGTGAAGCAATGCGCCACGGCGTTCTTCACGCCGTGCGTGCGCAGGATCTGCGCGAAGCGCGGATGCGCGTCGCGCGAATGCAGGAAGAGCGGCTTGCCGATCTCGAGGCCGAGCTCGAGCTGCGCGATGAACCATTTCTCCTGGTCGGGATGCGGCGAATAGTTGCGGTTGAAGTCGAGGCCGCATTCGCCGATCGCGACGCAGCGCGGATGCGTCGCGAGCTTGCGCAGCTCGCCGAGCGTCGCGTCATCGCAGTCGCGCGCATGGTGCGGATGGACGCCGGCCGTGCAGTAGAGGTCCAGCCGATCGGCGATCTCGGCCGCGAGCCGGCTCTCGAGCACCGTGGTGCCGGTGGCGATGATCGTGCCGACGCGCGCGCTGCGGGCGCGGCCGACCACCGCATCGAGGTCCTCGTGGAAGCTCGCGTGCGTCAGATTCGCGCCGATGTCGACGAGCTGCATGGCGCCGAGTATAGCTACGCCGTGAGCAGGCGCAGCTGCTCCGCCCGGTCGATGCCGGCGGCGGCGAAGCTTTCGGCGAACGCCGAGCCGAGGCCGACGAGCGGAGCGGCGTCGCATTCGAGAAAGCAAAGGCGCCCGCCCGGCTCGGCGATGAAATCGACGCGCGCCGCCCAGTTCACCGCGAAAAGCCGCGCGAGCTTGAGCGCCGTCGCGCGCACGCGCGCGGCGAGCGCGAGATTGCCGAGCGGCTCGCGGCGCGCTCGGCGGAGGTATTTGCGCGCAAAGGAGTACACGGCGCCCGGAGGAAGCGCGATCTCGAGCGGCTGGCCGACGCGCCGGCCGAGCACCGCAACGGTGACCTCGGTTCCGCGAATGAGCTCCTGCGCGATGTAGTCACCGTTGCGTACGCGCGCCGGCAGCGGCCCTTTCGCCAGCAGGCGCAGCCCGAGGGAGTCGGAGCCGCGCCGCGGCTTGACGACGAGCGGGAAGGTGATCGAACCTGCGGCGCTGCCGAGCGCGGTCGCGGGACAGTCGACGCCGTCGGCGGCGGCGAGGCGCGTCGCCTGCAGCTTGTCGTAGCAGACCTGCATCACTTCGGGACGCGGGCCGAAATAGCGGATGCCAGCGCGCGTGAGTTCCTCCGTGACGGCGAGCATGCGCGGATCGGAGAGGCGCAGGAGCAAAGGCCCATCGCCGCGATGCGTCGCGAGCGGCACGCCGAGCTCGCGCGCGATGGAGCGCGCTTCGGCGCGGTGGATCCAGGCGAGCGGGTGCGGACGCCACGCCTCGCGCAGGACGCTGAGCGCCCTAATCGGCGCCGTGTGGCAAGCCGAGCCCGAGCCGGATCTTCAGCCCCTTGATCGTCTCCTTCACCGTGCCGGAAAGGGGCAGGCTCAGGCGCGCGAGATCCGCTTCGTGCAGCACGATGCTCATGTCCTTCTCCGCCCACGGCATGCCCGAGCGCTCGGCGCGCTCGTCCATCGACCAGTTCTGCGCGCTCGAGTGGTGCAGCGCCGCGCGCAGTTTCTCCGCATCGACGCCGAGCGCCGCAGCGAGGCGCAGGCCCTCGTCGTTGGCCGAGGTGCAGGCCCAGAGGATGAGGTTGTTCACCATCTTGCCGACCTGCCCGGCACCCGCGGCGCCGAGATGGAAGATGTCCGAGGCAAAGGCGCCGAATGCGGGTCGGCAGGCGTCGAAGGCCGCCTGGTCGCCGGCACCGAAGACGAGCAGCTTTCCGGCGATCGCGGCCGCTTCGCCGCGGGCGAGCGGCGCATCGAGGAGCACGACACCGCGCTCTCTTACGCGCTCGGCGAGACGTTTCGCGTAGCGCGGCGCCACCGTCGAGCCGATGGCGACGATCAAGCCGCGCGGCGCCGCTTCCATCACGCCGGCCGGCCCGAAGAGCACGGTCTCCACTTCGTGGTCGAAGCCGACCACGACGATCACGAGATCGCTCGCTTGCGCCACTTCCCGTGCCGAGCCGAGTACCGCGACACCGAGCGCCGCAGCGCTTCGGCGCGCGCCGTCGAGCGGGTCGTACCCCGCGACGTTGAAGCCCTTGGCGAGGAGGTGGCGCGCCATCGGCGCGCCCATCTTGCCGAGGCCGAGCATTCCGACTTTGCGTATTGCGGTCATCGCGCTTCCTCGGCGAGTATAGCGAGAGGAGGATAGCCACAATGAAGACCATCGCACGGCTGGCGGGAGCGCTGCTCGTCGCCGTTTCGACGGCGGTGGCGGCGCAAGCGTGGCCGCAGAAGCCGGTCAGGTTCATCGTTTCGCTCGGCGCCGGGTCCGGCGC
>Ga0075436_100000306_pt1 | contig 31389 bp, 24 predicted proteins | sample RhiMethybrSRZTD5_FD_75303 | JGI IMG/M metagenome (GOLD analysis project Ga0075436, IMG submission 75303) | Populus rhizosphere microbial communities from Tennessee, USA - Rhizosphere MetaG P. TD hybrid SRZTD5 | ecosystem: Host-associated > Plants > Roots > Rhizosphere > Soil | place: USA...
GGGCACATTGGTCGCGGCGCATGTCAGCGCCAAGACTCAGGGCGCATCCGTGCGTCTATGCAATCTGGGGAAAAAATTCCACGAAGTTATGCAAATCACTAAGCTACTGACCATCTTCGACGTTTACGATACAGAAGCAGCCGCAGTCAGCAGTTTCCAAAGCGTCTTGGCGACGAGCAATTAATTGCGAACTTCGTCAAAGTCCTTCGCATGGACCTGAATGGAGGGTTTCCCGTCCCGTGCAAAAACCTGGTATCGATAAAAAGAAGGTTCGAGATCAACTGAAGTACGAACGAAATCTATTGGAAGAGACATATTCGAGGAATCCGATGCAGACCCGCCTCGCAATTGAGATCAAATTCATTGACGACCGAATTGCAGAACTTACCGAGCATCTGGACCGCCAGAAGAAGTCACGGCACGGCTAGGTCGTGGGTGATGGCAGACGCGGTCGTGCGAGACTTTCAGACTGCCGAAGCGGTCACTATCCGCGCGGCGTTCCGTATCGAACAGGGGAATGCCCCGGCATGGGCGCATAATCAGCAAATGAAGCGAGAACTGCCTGTTACGTGTTGTACAGAGTGTGGCGGCGCTGGTTACAACATAAGGGTCGCAAACGGTCGTTGTTGCAAAACCAGCGGTGAACAACGCTGCGACGGCATTAACGCCATTGCTATCAAAACATCCGAGTGGAGCGAGTGTACACAATGTCAGGCAACGGGATATTACCGGAATAAAGAATGCCCCAATTGCAAAGGTGTCGGCTATCTATTCGTTGGCCTGAGGGATAAAGCAACGGTTTAGACGCGCCACCTTCAAGCAGGCGCCTTGGAGGCGCTCGCCGCCGGCGAGCTCCGGCCCCATTCTCGCCCCGCCGGCGGTCGTGATAGGAACCAAAGAAAATCCTGACGCCGCTCACGGAAATGTGTGACGCGAGGAATCCCAGTACCCATTTTTCCGATTACCGGACAATTGGTTTCAGATTGCGGTAGAATTGAGGTCACTGCCTGATGATCGCCTAGACGGTTTGCAGGCCGATTTCACTCTCCTGCTTGGAACCGGCTTTGGCGATCCAGACCACGCTGCAACACTCGGGGCTGGGCGTCTCCTCGTCCAGGATCAGCTCGACCATTTGACCGCGCCTGAGGTTGAAACTTCCGCGTAGCCGGAAGCCTTCTTTCGACGAATCGAGGACGAGACAGGGGAGTCTTTTCGGCTTGCGGTCCAGATTGATGACCAGGGTGGCGCGCCTCTCCGTCATCACCCGCTTCGAGCGGCGGCCGTGGAGAACAGGAAAGCCGGACATTTTTACCTCGCAAATTTCCGGCTGCACCGAGCGTCAAACACCTGACAAGTTGCGTTACCGGACATTGGTACTAGGTTTCCGCTGCCGATCATACGCGCGCTGTGAAGCAGATACCCGCGATGACAGTCCTCGGAGGCACTCCAACGATAGCCATCGCGGGCTTATTTCCAACTTTCACTTTTTCAGTTGAATGCTAAAGCTCCGACGTAGGTCCGTCTGTGCAATATTGAACACGCGTCAAATATGGAGGCTCGAAAGGCGATGCGAATTCGGAGCAAGCCTCTTCTCTCCCGTCGGGTTGCGAGTGGGCCGTACCGCTGCTAAAATTCCATGTTTGCCGAGATGCAGCCGTCTGCGCTGTAAGCGCGGGCGGCTTTTTGTCCGTCTAGCGGCTGGTCTTTCGGCCTGACCCCCTCGGGATTTTTCGAGCGCGACTGCGGTGAGCTGCACTCCCTCACCGGACTGGTTAGCGGTTTTTGGGGCCCACGGAAGGGAGAATACGAGTGGCTAAGTACGACGTGGCGATTATCGGGAGCGGTCCGGGCGGTTACGTCGCGGCGATTCGCGCCGGCGAACTCGGCCTGAAGACCATTGTCGTGGAGAAGGACCCGTACCTCGGTGGCACGTGCCTGCATGTCGGCTGCATTCCCACCAAAGTGTTGCTGCACCATGCCGATATTTACGATCACATCAAGAATGGCGCCGAGCTGGGATTTGAAATCAGCGGGCTGAAAATTAATTGGGCGAACATCCTGGCGCGCAAAGACAAAATCGTCAAGAAACACGCCAAAGGCATCGAGTTCCTGTTCAAGAAAAACAAAGTGGAATGGGTGCAGGGCTGGGGACGCTACGAGGGACCCGGCAAAATCAGCGTCGAGAAAGACGGCAAGAAAAGCATTATTGAAGCCTCAAACGTTCTCATCGTAAGCGGCTCGGAGGCAAAAGCGCTGCCGGGGATCGAGCCGGAACACAAGACGATTCTCACCAACCGCTCGATTCTGGAGCTCCCCGAAATCCCGAAATCGCTGATTGTTGTTGGAGCAGGCGCGGTGGGCGTGGAGTTCGCGTCTGTTTACAATTCTTTCGGGACGCAAGTCACCATTCTCGAGGCCCTGCCGCGCACGGTACCGCTGGAGGATGAAGAAATCTCCGCCGAGCTCACCAAGGCGTTCCAGAAGAAAGGCATCCAAATCTTTACAGGCTGCAGCGTGGAGTCGGCGAAGAAAGACGCCAAAGGCGTGACCGTCGCGTTCAAGGATAAGGACGGGAAGCCGCAAACTCTGCAAGCAGAAAAGCTACTCCTGGCCGTGGGCCGCAAAGCAATGACAGACGGATGCGGGCTGGAGAAGTCCAAGGCCAAACTAGAACGCGGGTTCGTTCACGTCGGCGACTACATGGAGACGGCCGAAAAAGGGCTTTACGCTATCGGCGACATCGTCGCAGGGTTGCCGCAACTGGCGCACGCGGCCATGATGGAAGGGATCATTGCAGTAACGCACATTGCGGGGAAGCCGGCGCAGCAAATCGTGAGGACGCGCATTCCCAACGCTACTTACTGCGAGCCGCAGATTGGCTCGATTGGATTGACGGAAAAGCAGGCACGCGATGCCGGGTACAAGGTGAAGACTGGAAAGTTTCCCTTCGTGGGAAACAGCAAGGCCACGATTCTTGGGAATCACAACGGATTCATCAAAGTTGTTTCGGAAGAGAAATATGGAGAGGTGCTGGGGATTCACATTATCGGGCCGCTGGCGACGGAAATTTTGGCGGAAGCGGCGGCGGTGCTCAATCTCGAGGGCACCATCGACGACATGATGAACATGATTCACGCGCACCCCACGGTGTGGGAAGGCATGGGGGACGCGTTTGCCTCCGTGCGGGGATTGCAGATTAATGTGTGAGGCGTGACTCGTGTTTCGTGACTTGTGACTCGTGAAGAGACGTAATCGAAATCTTCCACGAGTCACGAATCACCAGTTGCGAGTCACATGGCATTGCATGGCGAAATGTTTGACCGTCAATCTGGGACTTATCGGCTACGCCGAAGCATACGCGCTGCAGAAGCGCATTGTCGCCGCGCGTAAAGCGGATGCCATTGAGGATGTCTTGCTTCTTTGTGAGCATCCGCACGTGATTACGCAAGGTCGAAACGGGAAGCGCGAGCATTTGCTGGTTGGCGAGCACGTCCTGCGGCAGAAAGGCGTGGAGTTCTATGAAACCAGCCGCGGCGGTGACATCACCTATCACGGCCCGGGCCAAATCGTGGGATATCCGATCTTGAACCTGGGCGCGATCCGGCGCGACGTGGTCTGGTACGTGCGCATGCTGGAAGAAGCCATGATTCGAACGACGGTGGAATTTGGAATCACCGCAGTCCGCGAGCCGGGCAAGACGGGAATCTGGGTGGAAGTTGCCGAAGACGGTTCTTCTCTTGCCACTGACCTGCCCGCCGTGGCCGGCCACTCGTTTAGCCCGAGCGCCATTCACGAGGGACCACTCGCCGCTTCCGAAAAACTCGGCGCCATCGGCGTGCACATCAGCCGGTGGGTCACGTCGCACGGATTTGCTTATAACGTTTTGACGGATTTGCTTTTTTTTGACCTGATCGTGCCGTGCGGGATTGCGGACCGAAAGGCTACGTCTCTAGAAAAATTACTCGGGCGCGCGGTGGACAAATCAGAAGTCGCGCAGTGCATCGCCAAACATCTTGGAGAATTGTTCGGCATGGAAATGAAGGAGACTCGAAAGGAAGAACTGCTCGGGCAGTTGGAGCACGCCGAGCAGTCGGTTGAGGTTTCTGCCTGAAATGGGAGTCGCTATGACCAAGCAGATGCCCACGGAACTGAGCCGCCAGCAATACCTCGATTTGTATTACTACATGCGGCTGAACCGGGCCGTGGAAGACACCATGGTGAAGCTCTTCCGGCAGAACAAGATTGTCGGAGGGCTTTACTCGAGCCTTGGCCAGGAAGCGATTTCCGTGGGAACGTGTTACGCGCTGGAAAAGAAGGACTGGATCGCTCCCATGATTCGAAATATCGGGGCGCTTCTGGTGAAGGGCGTGCCGCCCCGCGACATTTTTATGCAGCACATGGCGAAGTACGATTCGCCGACGAAAGGGAGAGACGGCACAAGCCATTTCGGGGACTTGGAGAATCTGCACATTGTCTCTCCGATTTCCATGCTCGGCGATCTGATTCCAGTGATGACCGGCGTAGCTATCGGGGCGCGCTACTTGGGACAGAAAGTTGTAACCATGACTTGGATCGGCGACGGCGGCAGCTCGACCGGCGTCTTTCACGAAGGGTTGAACTTTGCGGCCACTCAGAAAGCGCCTTTCGTCTTAATTCTGGAAAACAACCTCTGGGCGTACTCGACGCCGGTGCGCCGCCAGGTGCCGATTGAGAACCTAGCAGACCGCGCCAAGGCATATGGAATTGACAGCTACATCGTGGATGGCAACAACGTGGTGGCTGTCTACAACACGGCTCGGGAGGCCGTGGAGCGGGCGCGTGCGGGCGAAGGGCCGTTTCTCATCGAAGCTAAAACATTTCGCCGGCTGGGCCACGCGCAGCACGATCCCGCGGAGTACGTGCCGAAGGAAATGCGCGTGCACTGGGAAGCACGCGATCCGGTCGCTCTGTATGAAAAATTCTTAACCGCGGAAAAACTCCTCGACGCCGCCGGAAAGAAAGAAATTGACGACAAGCTGGATACCCTGCTTGCGGCGGAACGCGAGTTTGCAGAGAACTCGCCGATGCCTCCGGCTGAGTTCGCTCAAGGCGGCGTTTATTGCGCGGGCGACGAATGCCACAAGATTCGCGCGAAGTGGGAACGGCCCATCGCCGAAGTGACTCCTCCGCGGTCCAGCGTAAAAGCGGTGTGGACTGTTCCTGGATTTGGCTCCGGCAAAGGTTCTGGCGGGGCGAATGCGCCGATTCATTTTGGCGACACGAAGACTGTTGTGGAGAATCCCGCAAACAACGGCCGCCCTGCGAAAGCGGGAGCAAAACTAGCGACGAAGAACGCCCCGAAAAAAACAAAGGCTGCTACGGCAAGTATCTCGCGAAAGGGGCGGAGATAGTCATGGCTGGTGCGAATGGCGCTCCAAACAATGGATCCGCGACTGGCGGCAAGGAAATCACGTTCCTCGAAGCCATCCGGCAAGCCATGTTTGAGGAGATGGAGCGCGACCCGACAGTCCTGTTGATGGGCGAAGACGTCGGCGTGTATGGCGGAGCGTTCAAGACCAGCGAAGGTTTGCTCGAACGGTTTGGCTGGGAGCGCGTGATTGACACGCCCATCAGCGAGAGCGCCATCATCGGCGCGGCCTGCGGGATGAGCTACCTCGGCCTGCGGCCGATCTGCGAAATGCAGTTCATCGATTTTATCGTTTGCGCGTTCAACCAGATTACGAATTTCGTCGCCAAGGGACATTATTTGTGGAATGCGCCCGCGCCCATCGTGATTCGCGGGCCGTCGGGCGGCGGGGTGCACGGCGGGCCATTCCATTCGGCAAACCCGGAGATGTATTTCGTGCACACGCCGGGGCTGAAGGTGATTTATCCCTCGACGCCATACGACGCGAAAGGGCTGCTGAAAGCCGCGGTGCGCGATAACAATCCGGTTCTGTTTTTTGAACACAAGTTCCTCTACCGGCGAATTAAGGGGGAGGTTCCCGCAGAAGACTACACGGTTCCGATCGGGAAGGCCGCGGTTCGCCGCGAAGGGCGACACCTGACGATCCTATCTTACGCGGCAATGATGCACACTTCGCTTGAAGCTGCAGACGCATTGGCGAAAGAAGGAATTGAAGCGGAAGTGATTGACCTGCGGACGCTCTTGCCACTCGACGAGGAAACGATTCTGAATTCCGTGAAGAAGACCAACAAATGCCTGGTGGTGCACGAAGATACGAAGACCGGAGGAATCGCCGGGGAGATCGCGGCGCTGCTTTGCGAAAAGGCCTTCGGCGATCTGGATGGGCCGGTGCTGCGGATGACGTCGCTCGATACTCCGGTGCCGTACGCCCCGACGCTGGAAGAATATTTCCTGCCGAATGCGAAGAAGGTTTTTTCTGCCGCAAAGGAATTGGCGCGGTATTAGCATTGTAAAGAGAAGAGGAGAGCGAACATGGCTGTTGACATTGTAATGCCCCAGATGGGCGAGAGCATTTTCGAGGGAACCATTACCAAGTGGCTCAAGAAGCCGGGCGACAAAGTCGAGCGCGACGAGCCGCTGTTTGAAATTTCGACCGATAAGGTGGACGCGGAAATTCCTTCGCCGTCCGCAGGCGTGCTCAAAGAAATCAAGGTCGGTGAAGGCCAGACCGTGCCGATCCAGACGGTAGTTGGCGTGATTGACGCCGCAGGCTCTTCCGTTGCCGCGTCAGCGCCCGCGCCCGCTCCGGCTCCGGCAAAATCCCAAGCGCCTGCCCCGGCGAGAGCTCCCGTGTCAGCCACGCCTCCCCCTGCCCCAACGCCTGTGTCTCGGCCGCCCGCGGCTCCGGCTCCAGTGGCTGTAGCGTCGGCTCCTACGGTTTCCGCGCCGAGTTCTTCCGGCGAGCGGATTCACACCTCGCCGTTGGTGCGACGCATGGCCAAAGAACACGGGATTGACCTTTCCTCGGTGGCCGGCACGGGCGCCGGTGGTCGCATCAGCAAGCAGGACATTGAAGCGGTCATTGCGGCGGCAGGAGGAGCACCCGCAGCCACTCCCTCGGTCGTTTCGATTCCGGGGGCTCGGCCCGTCCTGGTACCGCCCGTACCAGCGCAGGCCGGTGCGCCTGGACCTTCTGGGGCGCAGGCGCACGTGGCGCTAGAAACCGCGGTCCCCCGCGAGAAGATTTATTTCGGCAATTACGAAGTGCAGCCCATGAGCGCTATGCGGCAAAGGATCGCCGAGCACATGGTGGCCTCCAAACATGTTTCTCCCCATGTGTATTCGGTCGATGAAATCGACATGACCAAAGTGGCGGTCCTGCGCGCGAAGGCCAAAGAGGAATTCGAGAAGCGCTATGGGACCAAGCTGACGTTTATGCCGTTTTTCGTGAAGGCCGCGGTGGCAGGTCTGCGTGCGTTTCCGACGATGAACGCTTCGCTCGACGGAACCAACGTCGTCCTTCACAAGGACATCAACATCGGCATCGCCGTGGCACTCGACTGGGGCTTGATTGTTCCGGTGGTGAAGAACGCCGACGAAAAAAATCTCCTGGGCATCCAACGGAACATGAACGACCTGGCCGAGCGCGCCCGCTCGAAGAAGCTGAAGCCCGAAGAGGTCCAGGAGGGCACTTTTTCCATTACCAACCCGGGCGTTTTCGGCGGGCTCTTCGGCTTGCCAGTGATCAGCCAGCCCAACGTGGGGATCCTCGGGCTCGGCGCCATCGAGAAGCGCCCTGTGGTCGTGGATGACGCTATCGCTATCCGCTCGATGTGTTACGTTACGTTGAGCTACGACCACCGTGTAGTGGACGGTGCGATCGCGCACCAGTTCCTGCACAAGGTGAAGGAAACTCTGGAAAACTGGTCGGAGCCATTGTTGTAGCAAGATCGAGAATGGCAGGGGTGGCGCTGACGCGCAGGGCTGGCGTTCGCTTTCGAAATGTCCAGCTGCGGACACTGTTTCGGAAATGGGATAGGCCGTTCCCGCAAATGGCCAGCCGCAATTACCTCGACAAGCCAAGTCCCTTGGCAAATCGTTAGGAATTCAATAGGTTAGAGCAGTCCTTTGCTGGTCATCGGCCTGCCTTATCAAGGCGAAGAACGGGGTGGAGGCCATGACCGCAACGATGATCGAGACCCCCATGGATTGCGAGACGATGCAGCGGATTCTCATTGCCGATGATCAGAAAGATGTCCTGGATGCGCTTCTACTGCTCCTCAAGGGCCAAGGCTACCTCCTCGAGACGGTGAGCAATCCCGCCGAGTTGCTTGCCGCGCTGGGGCAACGCGAATTCGACCTGCTCCTGATGGACTTGAACTATGCGCGGGACACGACTTCGGGGCGGGAAGGTCTGGATGTGCTTGGACACCTGGAGAAGATGGAGAACGCGCCGCCGGTGGTGGCCATGACTGGTTGGGCCACTGTGGCCTTGGCCGTGGCCGCGATGCAGCATGGTGTCAGCGATTTTGTGGAGAAGCCCTGGGATAACTCCCGGCTGCTGGAGATCCTCGAAAAACAGCTGGAGTTGAGCCGCGAGCGCCGTGAAGCGCGCCGAAAGGCCACCGAGGAGAAACTGGCGCGCGAAGAAGCGACCCATCATTTTCAGGAACAGGAGCGCGAGATCGCCGAGGCTAGGGCGATTCAAGAAAGGCTTTTTCCGCGCGAAATTCCTCAAGTAGCCGGCTATGAAATCGCCACTTCCTGGCAGTCGGCCAGGATGGTGAGCGGAGATTACTTCGACGTTCTTGCGCTGGGCGAAGATACGCTGGGACTGTGCATCGCGGACGTGGCAGGAAAGGGCATCCCGGCGGCACTGCTGATGTCCAATTTGCAGGCGGCCGTCCGGGGACTTTCTTCGCCGTCTCTGACGCCTGATCTTCTGTGCAACAGTTTGAATTCTATCGTGTGGAAAAACACCCACCCCGACCGCTTCATCACACTTTTCTACGCGCAACTGGATGGCTCGGCACGAAGGCTGCGCTATGCCAACGCGGGGCACAATGCGCCTATTGTCGTGCGCGCGGCCGGCTCGCACGAACGGCTGCAGGAAGGCGGGGGAGTCCTGGGGATTTTCGAGGAACAGAGTTTCGGGCTGGGGACCGTGGACCTCGCACCGGGAGATCGTCTGGTCCTCTTTACGGACGGTGTGACGGAAGCCAGCAACCGCGAGGGTGAGGAATTCGGAGAGCAAAGGTTATTGTCTTTGCTGGGAGAGCACCGCGCGCTGCCCGCAAGCGCGATAAAGGAAAAAATTGCCGCCGCGATTTCCGAGTTTAGCGGCGGGCATTTGACGGATGACGCGACCCTGCTGGTACTTGCGGTTGGACCTTAGCCCGCTGCTTGGGAATGTTGAGCCGACTCTTTCTCTCCACCGTTATTGCATCATGTTATTGCATCAGGGGCTTGAGCTTCGCCACCCACACAGCGAAATGATCCAGGGGAACAGGCTCGATGCCCGCCTCACGCAGGGCATCGCGCACGAAGCGCTGCAGGGGGATTCCATCGCTTAATGCCACGTCGGTGACTGCGGCAAATTCCGATTTCCAGGGGGCTTTGGAGCTAATGCGGTCCGCGATGTAGGCCAGGTTCCTCGTCAGTTCCGGCGCGCGCCTGACCGGCAGCGTGTGCACGAAGCCGTGAGTGCCATTGCGCCGATAGGCGTAGTCTATGCGCATAGGATCGCCTGGAAACGTGAACTCTGAAACAGGGACTCTTTGTTGTATGTGGTCCCAGAGGCCTGCCTGCCGAAACACCTGCTCGCAGTAAGAGCGCATCTGCGAGCGAGTATTCGTTGCGCCTATGCGAGCGGGGCCGCGACGGACAGCCACATGGTCGTCATACAGCCTCTTCATTTCGGTGTCCAAATCCTGAGCCAGCGTACCCTTCTGTGGGGAAAGTTGCACGGCATTCGAAAGCGTGTCGTCCCATTTTGCGAGCAGGGCCTGCCAGTTGTGGCCGTTCCCGCTTTTGCCGTCTACGAACTGAAAGCGGTCCTCCAGGTCGTCGCGAAGACGCAGCAGCAAGGATTCGTCAACCTGCGGATGCAACCGGCGGACGCGATTCAACTCATCCTGTTCTTCGATCAGTCGCAATCGCCGCTCACCCGTCTCCGGAGCAAAAAGCAGGACGCCAATATTGACCCATTCATCGCGCACCAGATTTGGCGTGTAGCGCAGGATGCGGTAGGCAAAGGCGCGCTCTCCCGCTGGGGCTTCGTTTGCTTGTGTTTCGGTATCGCGTTCGTTCATGGATCACTTCCTATTTCAAATCTCATGGGCCCGTTTCAAATCCAGTTAGGAAAAGGCTGTCGGCTTGACCGTTTGGCTTCCAGAATCAAGTCCGGCACACGAGCTCTGCGGCGGTGCAGCTCCTCGGCAAGACGATTTAGCGCATCGCGATCATCCTCGTACCACTGTGATGGAATCTCGTCGATGAGCTGACTCCAGACGCGCTCATTCACTTGCTTTTCCAATCGCTCGAGCCATGGGGCAAAGGACTCCATCCCGATGACACCCCGGTATACAGAATTGCGGTAGTAGAGGCCGCGCAATGGGGCGTCCGGGAAGTTCCATTCGCCGACGTTGAAGCAAAAGCCCTGATCGATCATCCGCGCCTCGTACCGCCATTCTGGCTGTCCTGGCGACCCGGGACCTTCATAATAAAAGACGGCCTGGCGCCCGTTGGTGTTGCAAGTCCATTTGTCGAACACCAGCATGCCGGCAAAGTCATGCAAATTCTCAACTTCATGAAGCTGCTCTTCCGGAAGGAAATCGTGCAGCGCGACCACATGAGGGTCGACTGGATAACGCGACCCGAATTGTGGCCCGGGATGGCACGGAATTCGAGCGCGGGGCAATTCCATGGCCAACTCCGGGGTCAACCGGATCAACTCCTCCGACACCTCGACTATTTCCGCCCGCACTATGGGAAGCCCCAATCGCCCTGCCAGGCGGGTTCCGAGCAGTTCATTGACCAAGACGCGCCGGTGCTGCGGGTTATTTTGGAATTTCACGACGTAGTAGAAGCCGTCGTCACAGCGCATCAAGTGGGACTGCGCGCCACCCCGCATTCGCCGTATTTGCTCTAACGCCCGCGGCATGTTGGGTTATGTTAACGGTACTTACCGATTCAGACAAGAGAGGGATGCTTGTGTGGCGGGGGGAAGTTCACAAATGGAAAGGTTCCTGTTCAATTCGGGATGGACAACGGCCAAGCAGAATTCTCAGGTTGAAATGCCATTTTCCACAAAAGAAAGAGCCGGGACTACTCCCGGCTCTTTGGAAAATATCCCTTTCTCGTGAAAAGCGCTTAGCGCCTCTTCTTCTTTTTGGCCGCCTTTTTCGTTGGCTTCTTGGCGGCCTTCTTTTTGGGTTTTGCTTTGGCCTTTTTCTTTGGAGCCGCCTTCTTTTTCGCTGCTTTCTTCGCTTTCTTGGGCGCAGGCCGGGCTGCGGCAGCGGATCTGGGCGCGGGAGCTTCCTCTTCGGGCTCCTCCCCTACGATCACCAGCTCCTCTTCCTCGGTTTCCACTATTTCCTGTGTTTCGCCGCCCAGCTCCTCGTCGTCCTCCAGCCGCGACAGCTCGTTGTCATCTTCAAAGCTTTCTTTCTCGAAATCCATTCCGTCCTCCCCTTGGGGAATCTCTTAGTCCCGTGGCTGCACGGGCCACCAATGTGCAGTTTTGGCCGGAGTTCTAGAAGAACACCCCGTCCTCAGCGCCGTTGTTTGTTATCGTACTCGTTGGAAGTTGTCAAGTAGTCTGCGAGACCCGGTGGAGAAGCGTAATGGACGGCAGTCAAGCGGTGCACGACGGCGTTTCACGATAACTCGTGCGCTCCGATTATCAAACTCCTATCTGCTTGAAAATAAAGTAGTTAGTGTGCGTTGCCCCCGGCTGGTGCGCTGGCAGCTTTTGCGTGAGAAGAAGCAGAGGCCTTTCGTTTCGATCTCGACCGCGCACTCTTCCGGTAAGTTTCCTGCGCGCCGCCGATGGTGTAAATGCGCAGCACCATGCCGCGGCTCACATGATTCGAGCGCAGACGGTTCCACTTGCGCACGTCTTCCGAGTTTACGCTGAAGCGGTCCGCAATTCCCGCAAGCGTGTCTCCCCTGCGCACGCGGTAGCTCACCAGAAGGCGTTTGGTTTCTGATGCCGACTGCGTCGCAGGAATCGTCATCTTCACGCCTGGTTCAAGTACCGCGGTGCGCTCGATACTGTTGGCTTCGGCGATGGCCGCGGGCGTGACGCGGTATTTTTTTGCGATGGAAGCAAGCGTTTCGCCGGGCTCCACGCGGTGCCGCCGCCAGCTGAGCCACTTGTCAGGTGGAATGGCGGCGATTTCCGCGGTGAATTTTTCTCCCGTACCCTGTGGCAGCCGCAATTCGAAGGAAGGATCGTCCGGAGTAGCCGTGCGGAGCAGGGAAGGATTCAGCGCGCGCAGCGTCTCCACGTCAACATCGATCGTTTCCGCCACCAGCCTGAGATCAATTGGGCGGCCAGGTTTTACGACGTCTGTTGGGACCGGTGGCTCCGGGTCGGCTTGAATGCTGTAGTGCGCGGCGTCTTTGGCGATCAGCGTCAGCGCAATAATGATCGGAACATAATTTTTCGTTTCGCGCGGCAGGACGTTGCGCTTGTACAACTCCCAGAAGTCCGCGTACCCGGTGCGCTCGATGCCTTTCTGCACGTTTCCGGGGCCGCAGTTGTACGCCGCCATGGCCAGGTACCAGTCCCCAAAGAGTCCGTAGAGATCGCGCAAATGCTGCGCCGCCGCGCGTGTGGCTTTCTCCGGGTCCTGACGTTCGTCAATCCACCACGTGTGGTGCAGCCCGTACTGCTGCCCGCGATAGGCCACGAACTGCCAGATTCCGCGCGCTCCCGCGCGGGAAAGCGCGAGCGGCTGGAAGGCGCTCTCCGCTTGTGCCAGATAAATCAAATCCTGCGGCAAGCCTTCTTCCCGAAGAACGCGCGAAATCATGTCGCGATACTTTCCGCTGCGCCGCAGGCCATTTTCGACGATGTCGCGCCCTTTTGGCGTCTGAAAGAAATTAAGAAATTGAAGTACCTCGTCGTTTACCGTCAAAGGCAGATCGTGGGATACATTTTTTGCCGCTTCTTCGGCGCGCTCTTTCAGGCGTGGGTCGGCAGGAACCGCTACTGCCGCGACTTCGTCGATAGGCGCAGGCACTGCGGTTGCTTCGGTGAAGCCTTCCCCTCCGCGAAATGCCTGCAGTTCGTAGGCATACACCGTGTCGACTACGCGGTGAAACAATGCGCTGAGGGCGGGATCGCTTTCGGGGTCGTATCCGCTTTCGAGCATCCAGTCCACGGCGTCGTCAAAATCCTTGCGCGCTGCTTCCAGGTGGCCGGCCTTAAAGTTCTTCTCGCCGGAAGCGAACTTCTCCTGGACTTTCTGGACGAGATAAGTTTTTCCGTCCGGAATGGGAGGCAATAAGGACTTGGGTAGCGGCCGCTTGGGATCGGTCAGAGGTAATGGCGCGAGCGCTACAGGTGTCTGAGTCTTCTGCGCGGCCTTGGAGCTGGCAGGCGTTGGCGCGTCAAGTACGGTCGCCATAGCGGGCGATCCCGGGTTACGAGCTTGCACCGGCTTCCTGGCTGCGTCTTCGCAACCCAGGCCGATTGCCGTCATCACGATTGTGCCTACCAGGAGCACCTGTCGCTTCATCCTTATTATGGTAAAGAGCGGGTCGCACCCCGGTCAACGGCTCTTATCGGCAGAGTTGCTAACAGTTTCGACCCTTCTTGTGTTGCGATAGACTCCCGTGCGAGGTGATCCATGCGTATCCGTGGCCCGCAGCCCTGCAGCAAAACTTGCTGGAAGTACGCCATCTTCTTTTCTCTTTTGACTCTCTTTTATGCGGTTGCGCTTCCGGCTCAGCAAAAGAACCTTTCGCAGGAAAAACGGCAGGCCATTGAAAAGGCGGTCGCGAGCTTCATGGCCGAAAACAGCATTCCCGGTCTCTCCGCCGCCATTGTCCTTGATGGCGACCTTCGCTGGTCTCAGGGCTTTGGCATGGCCGACGTGGAGAATTCTTCGCCTGCTACGTCTTTGACACTCTTCCGCCTCGGCTCCATCTCCAAACCGATCACTGCTACCGCAGTTCTGCAGCTTTGGGAGCGTGGCAAACTGGACCTGGACGCCCCGGTCCAGAAATACTGCCCGGCCTTCGCGCAAAAAGAATGGCCCATCACAACTCGCGAACTCCTTGGCCACCTTGGAGGCATCCGTCACTACAGTCCGGACGGGAAAGGCGACGTTCCAGAAGACAGCGCCCGGCATTTCGCTAGCATGCAGGAGTCGCTGCAGCTTTTCGCCAACGACCCTCTGGTCGCCCAACCAGGAACGAAGTTCAATTACTCGACCTACGGTTACACCCTGGTGGGTTGTGTCCTGGAAGGAGCCGCTTCAGAAAAATTCATCGATTACTTGCGTAAGAACGTTTTCGAGCCCGCGGGGATGGGCCAGACGCGCGACGATGACTTCTTTACTGTGATTCCCCACCGCACGCGCTGGTATCACAAAGACAAATCAGGCATCGTCCGCAACGCCGGAGTCCTCGATTCCAGTTACAAAATTCCCGGCGGTGGAATCATCTCTTCGGTCAACGACATGGCCGGTCTCGAATCTGCTATTCTTACCGACAAATTGGTAAAGCAGAGCACCAGGGACCTCATGTGGACTTCGCTCAAAACTGCGGATGGAAAGCAAACGGGCTACGGTCTCGGTTGGGGCATCTTGGATAAGTTCGGCCTGCACATTCTGGCGCACACCGGCGGCCAGCAAGGCACCAGCACCGCGTTCGCCGTCGTTCCCAGTCGGAATGCAGGGGTTGTAGTGCTGAGTAACATGGACGACGTGGATGTAAACCAGCTCGCCATGAAGATCTTGCGCATTACCTTGGACCTGCCGGACAGCACTCCCTAGCTCCGGCAGGCGCGGCCAACCATAAGGTCTTCGCAAGTAACGCTAGTCCGGTGGCCACTCACCGAAGACGCGGTCGATCACATCGTCGAACCAATACTTGTAAAATCCGTCATCGCAGGCGCGCAGGCTGGTGCCATAGGCCTTCTCGAAGTGGCGTCCGAAGTGCGGACGCCGGCCGTCTGCATCGCAAAAGGGATATTCATCGGAAAGCGTCCAGGAGCTGAAGACACGCCCGGATTTCTTCATGATGCCGGGATCGGCGGCGAGGTAAGCAATGGCACGGCCCGTGTACAAGGGTGTTTCGGACTCGGCATAATCTGGAACTTTTTTCACTGCGTCCTGCCAATTTGCCTCGGTGACGCCAAATTTCTCAAGCATCACTTCGGAACGCAAAAAGCCGGGCGTTAGCGCTACGGCAGCGACGTTTTTCCTGCGTAACTCGCGCGCCATGGCAAAGGCCAGGCGGATGACGGTCGTTTTGGCCATGTCGAACATGAGATTTCCGCGGTAGGAGTAGGAGTCGCCGTCGCCGATCTCGACAATCAGGCCAGGAGTGGTTCCCGCTTTCGCGGTTTCGATCATCAGAGGAGCGGCGTAGTGGCTCGTGAGAATGTGAGTATGGATGCCGTTGCGGAACATCGCAAATCCTTTTTCGAGGTCGAGCTGCCAGAAGGTTTTCCCAAACTCATGCTCCGCGCTTTCGGAGATATCGTTCACGAGCACGTGCAGCTTTCCCTGTTCTTTGCGAATGCGTGCGATGAGCCCAGCAACTTGCTCCGGCTCCAGATGGTCCATCGCCACGGCAATGGCTTTGCCGCCGCGCGCGGTGACCAGTTCCGCCGTCTCCTCGATGGTTTCCGGCCGCCCGAGATAGTATTCGGAGGGCAGATGGCGCACGGGACTTTTTTTCGTGGGTTTCGCGCGCGAGCTGCGGCCCGTGCAGTACACCGTTGCTCCTGCTTCACCCAGTGCCAGCGCCGTGCCCCTGCCCACGCCGCGCGTGGCTCCGGCTACGAGCGCGACGCGGCCCTTCAGGTCGGGCGGCTGGTAAGGAGAGTTCATGGATTTCATAGACTCACTCCGGGAAGAGGGATGCCCAATAATAAATAGCTATTCATTAATGTCAAGTGGAAAGTGAATGGCCATTCAGTTATCCTGAGAGTGGCTTGTTGCGGCGGGAAACTTTGACACCCAACTGCAACCCCTTGAAACCATGTCGCCGCGTCCTCGCGAAACCTCCGATGAAGAAATCCTGGCCGCCACCGGACGCGCTATGCAACGGTACGGCCCCGCACAACTTACGCTGGCCCACGTGGCCAAAGAAGCCGGAGTGGTTCCCGCCACCATCATTCAGCGCTTCGGCACCAAGCGCGGCCTGCTGCTGGCTGCATGCAGCACCGCTCCAGGAAGCGTCCCGCAACAGTTTGCTGCGGCGCGCGCAAAATACAAGTCTCCCCTGAAGACGCTGGTCGAGCTCTATGTCGAATGCAGCAGCTTTGCCTCAACCCCCGAGTCCATGGTGAACGGCCTGGCCTATCTCCAGAACGACCTCACGGATCCCGAGTTTCGGACGATTACGCTCGCGCAATTCAAAGCGCTCCGCGAAGAAACGCGCAAGCTGCTCGACGAAGCCGTTGCCGTGCGCGAATTGGTGAAGTGCGACACCGCCAAACTCGCCCGCTTGATTCAGCAGGTCAACGGAGGATCTATGCTGGACTGGGCCGTTTTCCGCGAAGGCTCGCTGGCGTCCTGGCTTCGCCGCGATCTGGAAGCCCTACTTAAGCCTTACCGGTGGTCGCGCAACATCTAACGCAGGAGGCCCACTGTACCGCTTTCCAGTAACACACCCGTTACCATCAAAAAGAAACTATTGGTAATTCACCTTAATCCGTGTTATCCTGTTTTTGCGTTTGTTGCTCTTGTATCGCCTTTAGGTAAGGAAGCGGTCGCAAGGTCACACTTGCGGCCATTTTTTTGCGCGGTTGACCGCTTTGCAGTCAGCCGAGCGAAGCTTGAAGACGGCCGCGGCTCTGTTGAGGGGCTCGGGACTTGAGGCATCAGATAGCTTAATTGAAGTGCTCAGCCTTCCATGGCTGACAGAAACGAGTAAATGCAGTGAATAAAGAACAGGGTACCGTGAAGTGGTTCAATGCCAGCAAGGGCTTTGGATTCATCCAGCGCCAGAGTGGGGAGGACGTTTTCGTCCATTTCTCCGCCATTGTGGCTGATGGCTACAAGACTCTCAACGATGGCCAGGCGGTTGAATTCGAAGTAACCAAGGGTCCAAAAGGCCTGCAGGCTACGAACGTACAGCCCCTCTAATTTCGCTTCACAAGTAACAACAATCGGGCGGCGCGCTTCGGTGCGCCGCCCTTTTTGTATTTATTGATGAAGATTCCAAATGATTCCCTGGCCCCTACCGGACCGCCGGCTCCGCCACTTCCACGGCCCTTCTGGCCGAACGGTCCTTCAGGAATCCGCGTGCCGCAAGCAATTCCGCGTTTAACAATGCCGCTCCCGCCGCCCCGCGCACCAGGTTGTGCGAAAGCAAGGTCAGTTTCACGTCGTGCACCGGGCATTCCCGGATGCGGCCCACGACGGCGGCCATTCCGTCTCCAGTCTCGACGTCGCGCCGTGGCTGAGGCCGGTTTTCTTCCTCTACAACAACCACAGGGTGCCGTAGCGCCGTCGGAAGGGAGGCTAGCTCCTCATCGACCTCAAACGTTTGCAGCGCCTCGCGGATTTCCTGAAGCGATGCAATCTTTTTTAGCCCAAGCGACACGCACTCGAGGTGCCCGTCCAGTACCGGTACGCGATTACAGTGCGCGCTGATGCCCAAGCCTGCCTCGATAAACCTGGTGCCATCCCATTTCCCCAGCAACTTCTGTGGTTCCGCCTCCATCTTTTCTTCCTCGCCGCTGATGAACGGCACTACGTTGCCTTGAATATCCATCGACGCCACTCCAGGATACCCCGCCCCGGAAATGGCCTGCAGCGTTACGACAAAAATCCGCTCCAGCCCAAACGCGTCCGCCAGCGGCTTCAGCACCAACACGAGCCCGGCCGTCGAGCAATTGGGGTTGGTCACAATAAACCCGGTGTCATAGCCTCGATTCTTTTGCTGCACCGAAATCGCGTCCAAATGCGACGCATTCACCTCGGGAATCAGCAGCGGCACATCCGCGTCCATTCGGTGGTTCCTCGAGTTACTGACTACCGGGTAGCCCACACGCGCGAAATCTTCCTCCACCGGCCCGGCGACGGACGAATCCAGCGCGGAAAAGACAAAATCGCAGTTGAGCACCGGCTCAACCCCCTTCACCACCAAGTCGCGAGCAACGGCCGGAATGGGCGTCTCCAGGTGCCAGCGAACCGCCTCAGCGTAGGTCCTTCCTGAGGATCGCTCCGACGCCGCAACTTCAGTCAGATCGAACCAGGGGTGTTCTGACAGCAGCTTCACTAACCGCTGCCCGACGATGCCGGTCGCACCGAGAACTCCAGCCCGCCACTTCTTCTTGACAGTCCTGATGCGCTTTTGTTCCCCCGGCTCCATTTCTCCATTCCTCCCATCTTGAATTTGTAAGCTCATGCGGCGCCTCCCGAAAGAGCTGCGTCCGAAAATTGGGTCGCGGGTCCAATCCGCGTCCCGCGCGCTTGTGGATTGAACGTATTCCGCACCCACACCACCATTTCGCTTTCGGCCGCCAGCGGTAGCACTTTGGGGTGCAGCACTTTGGCGCCGCTTGCTGCCAGCGCGTGCGCCTCGTCATAACTCAGTTCATGGAGCAGCCGTGCTTCTGCCGATTTTTGTGGATTCGCAGTATAAATGCCGTCTACATCGGTCCAGATCACCAGTTCGTCGGCATCCACCACATGCGCCACGATCGCTCCAGAAAAATCCGAGCTGTTCCGGCCTAGCGTGGTAATTCGCCCATCGGGCGTGGCCCCGATAAAGCCCGTCACCACGGGAACCGCTCCTTCCTTCAAAAGCGGCAGAAGAATTCTTCGTCCGCGCAATTTGGTTTGCTCCAGGTGTGGCTGAGCGTCGCGGAAGGTATCGCAGGTCAACACGAAGTCCGACGAACTCACGGGGACCGAAGCAACTTCCAGTTTTTGCAGCGCGGCGGCAAACAGCCGGGCACTGAACCGTTCACCAAATGAAGTCAGCCGATCCGAAAACTCAGCAGTCGCTGCGCTTTGATCTCGGCTCAGAACCTCGTGCAGCAGGTCGCATCCAAGGAGCTGCAACTCACGGCGCACATGGCGATCCGTCTCTGGATCCAGCCGCAAATCTTCAAGCACTTGCAGGTGCAACTCGAGGACAACTTCCGCTTCCCGGCGCGCATGAGCCTGCTTGCCTGCGGCGAGGGCTTTCTCAACGGACAAGAGATGGTTCGTCACGCCTTTCATTGCGGAGACGACCACCGCCACGCTCGATACTTCGGCTGCCTCTCGCACCAATCTAGCTGCATGGAGCATGCGCTCTGCTCCCAGCAGCGAGCTGCCGCCAAACTTAAACGCTAATACTCTATTGCGGTTCTTACCGCCCCCGCCGCCACAAAGCGCCTCGCCGGGCCGTGCAGCGGGGCGTTGTTCTGCTGCTTCTTCCGCCACGTTTTCCTGATTCATGACCTGCGCTCCTGTTTGATCCCAAGTCCGGCGGCTGGAGCGTCTCTGGAGGGGGCTTAAAAGAAGAAACCCACCGCCAGGTTCGCTTCCGGCGGTGGGTTGGAAACTCTTTTTAGCTTGCTAGCTGTTTCTCCCATCGCCCGAAGCGGTCATAATCTTCTTAGTCGTAGTCGTGGTAATCGACATGGACGACTTAGAGGTAATTCGCTTCTTGGCGATGGACATCATCACAAACCCAGCCTACCATGCCTCTTCCCGCAAGAAAAGCACATTTTTTCCGCCCCTTTACTCATAGGCCCCTTCCCTCAAACAGGGATTCGCAACCAAGGGGCTTGCGTTCACAATGACTGCCAGTATGCCTAGAGTCGTTAAGTGCGACATTTGTGGGGGGCTCTACAACCAGAGCCACCTTAGTTCGCACAAACGTCTTTCTCACGGCAAGCGCAAAGCAGTGCCTACATCCCCAAATAGCGAGCCTGAAACTTTAAAGGCGATTCTTTCCTTGTACGAGCGGTTGTCCGAAGAAGGGAAAAAGGAGGTCCTCAACTCCTGGCAGCCGAAAATCCAACCGAGTGCTAAGACGATTTAGAGCACGCGGCGGCACGGCTGAGAAGAAACTCGGATTGGCGGGGATTTTGGGTAAGGGTTGCCGCAAGCTGAAACTCAGCCTGGGCTTCATTGAAGCGGCCAAGCTTAAAAAGGAGGTCGCCGCGTTCAGGCGGCCTTCGTGTTCTTGGCTAACTCCTGGTCTTGCCGCGACTTCGAGGCGATGAGACTCGGTCAGAGTGAAGGTGCCTTCCCGTCCTTGGAAAGCAGTGTTTCTTCTTGACAATCTTGCCGCAGGCGTACATCTTGGTTGGCTTTGTGCCCTCTTCCATTTAAGACCGTGGAAGGAACGAGCAAATAAACGCAAAAATGACCAAGGTTCGGCTCTGTTTCCATGATCGTTGTTTTGACGGCACGGCTTCCGCCGCCCTCTTTTACCGCTTCTATCGAGAGAAGTTCGATAAGAACGCCGAATTTCAGTTCACCGGCATGACCCACCGCGCGGCGCAACCCTGGGAAGACGGCATCTTCGACGGTGATGAAAACGTCATCGTGGACTTCAAGTATTCGAACTCACCGAAAGTCACCTGGTGGTTCGACCACCACCAGAGCGCGTTTTTGACTCCGGCCGATGCCGACCAATTCCGTAAGCAGACGCGCGAGCACATGTTTTACCAGCCCGATTACAAGTCCTGCACCAAGCTGATCGCCACGGTAACGAAGGAAAAATTCGGTTTCGATACCGCGCCCCTTGCGGATTTGATTCACTGGGGAGACATCATTGATGGCGCACAGTATCCGACGGCGCAAGCCGCTGTGGAGTTGACCGAGCCGGCCACGCAACTCGCCCTGGTGATTGAGGCAGCGCCGGAGAATGGTCTGCCTGCGCGGATTATTCCTGACTTGGCGTACCGCTCGCTCAGCGAAATGGTCAAGCTGCCCTTGGTCGCGCAACACTTGGGGCCACTGATCGAGCGTCATCGCCTGTCCATCGACATTCTTCGCCAGCGTATCGATGCGCGCGATGGCGTGATTTTCTTTGATGTTAGCGATTTGGATCTTGAAGGCTACAATAAATTCATTCCGTACCTGCTGCATCCCGAATGCGTCTATTCCGTGAGCGTGAGTGCTTCTCCGGTTCGCGCAAAGGTCTCGCTCGGAACGAACCCGTGGAACCAGGCCAATGCAAATCAGAATTTGGCTTCTCTTGCCGAGAAACATGGCGGGGGAGGGCATCCGCGGGTTTCTGCGATTTCCTTTGATCCCGGAAATCTGGCGCATGCGCGCGAAGTGGCTCAGAACCTGGCAGCCACGTTGCGCGGAAAATAGCGTCTGATTAGCGGTTTTTTTCGTGCTCCCGGCTCACGCCCGTGCATCGACAAATTCTCGCCTACCATGTAAAATTCTTGAATCTCCCCGTGGACCGGTAGCTCAATGGTAGAGCAGCTGACTCTTAATCAGCGGGTTGCAGGTTCGAGTCCTGCCCGGTTCACCATTCGCCTGCCCCAGTTGCTGAAAAACCGAACCAGGTGCAAAGGTAATTCGAAGCCCTGAGGCCATGCCACCACGGACAAAGAATAGTTTGCTTTGCAGAGCGCGCGGAGCGATGGTCTGCGCGCTGAGTGTATTGATGATCCCAGGTGGTTCCGGTGCAGGCGCCCAGCAAGAAAAACCGCAGGAGGTGCCGAAGCCGCAGGCGCAATCACAGTCCGGCGGCGCTTCCACGGGTGGAGTTTTCGCTCCCGTTCTCGACGAGAAGCACCGACCCATTACGGCGGGAGGATTTGTCGAAGGGGCGCCCGTGATTTTCGAAGACGTCACAAAAAAGTCTGGCCTCGACAAATTCAAGCACGTTTCCGGGTCGCTGGAGAAAAGCCTAATCCTCGAGGCTCCCGGTTCGGGCGTGGCCATTTTCGATTACGACAACGATGGCTGGCCGGACATTTATCTGGTCAATGGTTCTACGTTCGATGCGTTGCATGGAAAAGAGAAGCCGCCCCGGGCCGCTCTCTTTCACAACAACCACGACGGCACTTTTACTGACGTCACGGACAAAGCAGGCGTCGCGAACGAGCGCTGGGGATTCGGCGTGGCCGTGGGCGACTACGACAACGACGGCTGGCCGGACTTGTACGTCACCAATTACGGCAAGAACCGCCTTTACCACAACAATCACGACGGCACGTTCACGGACGTGGCCGAGGCGGCAGGCGTGGCCGTGAGCGGCGTTAAGCCCATTTGGTCCGCAGGAGCCACGTTCGGCGACTATGACGGCGATGGCAAGCTGGATCTTTACGTGACTGGGTACGTCAAATTCGACTTGGACAACCCGCCTGTTTCGGGCAGTGCCGCTGCGCAATTCAATTATTGTCAGTATCGCGGAAAGCCAGTGATGTGCGGCCCAAGGGGCCTTGCCGGCGAGCAAAACCATCTCTTTCACAACAACGGGAACGGCACATTCACCGAAGTCAGCAAAAAGGCCGGCGTCGCCAATGAGAAAGGTTATTACGGGTTCGGCGTGGCTTTTGCGGATTTTAACGATGATGGAAAGCTCGATCTCGCCGTGGCCAATGATTCCGTGCCGAATTATTTGTTCTTGAACAAAGGCGACGGAACTTTCGAAGACGCCAGCTATCCATCGGGATTTGCGCTGAAAGAAGACGGCCGGGAACAAGCGTCCATGGGTCTGGGGATCGGAGATTATGAAAACAGCGGACACCTTTCGCTCTACGTGACGACGTTTTCCGACGATTACTATTCTCTTTACCGCAACGAGGGTGACGGCAATTTCTCCGATGTCAGTTTTCAAGCCGGCGTGGCGGCCACCACCATTCCTTTTCTTGGCTGGGGCACGGGTTTTCTCGACTACGACAACGACGGTTGGAAAGACATTTTTGCTGCCAACGGCCACGTCTATCCCGGCGTGGATCAAAACGATTGGGGAATGACCTTCGCCCAGCGGCCGCTGCTGTTCCGCAACCTGGACGGTAAGCACTTTCAGGTTGTTCCTGCCGCGCCCAATAGTGGTTTGGGCGTCGTAGTCAGCGCCCGCGGCGCGGCGTTCGGCGATTTATTCAATGACGGCAGAATTGACGTGGTGCTCAACACGATCGATGGGCCGCCCGTGTTGTTGCGAAACGTCGTCAACAATGGAAACAACTGGGTCACACTGCATTTGATTGGCGGCGCCAAGGGGCCGCGCGACGCGATCGGCGCGAAAGCGTTCCTGACCGCTGGGGACATTACTCAGCGGAACGACGTCATCAGCGGCGGGAGCTACATTTCCAACAACGATATGCGGCTGCACTTCGGAATCGGCAAGGCGAAACAAGTCGACAAGATGGAAATTCGCTGGCCCGACGGCGCGAAGGAAAACGTTACGCTGTCCGGCGTGAATCGCGTATTCCGGATCACGGAAGGCAAAGGGGCCGCCGAAGAGGCACTGCACTGAAATGAGTTCTTCCGCGAGAGCGGCGGGCTTGCCGTCAAGTGGGATTCCTGATCGTGGCGACTGCGTCCTACTCATATCTCAAGGCGACCATCGGATCGACGTTCGTCGCTCGCCGTGCGGGGATGAAGCAGGCTGCCATCGCAACCATGACCAACAGCGCGCCGACGGCGACAATCGTGACGGGATCATCCGCGCGCACATCGTAGAGCATCGACTTCAGGTAACGCGTCACCCCAATCGCTACCCCCGTGCCAACTGCCGTGCCCACAAGCGCCAGCAACAGCCCCTGCTTTACCACCTGCCGCAATACATCGCCTGGTTGTGCGCCAAGGGCCCGGCGGATCCCGATTTCGCGCGTGCGGCGCGTAACCTCATAAGCAAGAAGACCGTACAGCCCGATGCATGCCAGCGTAAGCGCCAGCAAACCAAAAAAGCCGGAGAGCCGCGCCACAAGCCGTTCCTGAAACAATAGCCGGTCGATCTGCTGCGATTCGGTAGTAACGTCGCGCAACGGCAGGTTCGGATTGATTTGCGCCACGGTTTTGCGAATCGCTGGGACCAGAGCCTGCGGATCACCGGCAGTGCGCACCTCGAACGCTAGCGCTGGACCCATCCCGCTCTGTGGCTTGTACATGATCGGGCTGATTTCCTGCCTCAAATCGCTGTACTTCGTGTCGCGAACCACCCCGATGATTTCATAACCAGGGCTCGCAGGTCCTTCCTGGCTTGCGTCGGACTGGCCGAAGCGCTTTCCCAGCGGATTTTCTTTCCCGAGAAACTTCGCAACGAACGCCTGGTCCACAATCACAGGCGTTGGTACCGTAGGCCGCGCCGACCCGTTAGCCGCACTTGCGAACGCACTGGCGGCAATCTCATAGTCGGGAGTCGTGAAATTTCGTCCGGCAACTAAAGGAATCTGCATAGTGCCAAAGAAATTCGGCCCTATCTCCAGCACGTAGGATTCTGACTGGCGATCTTGGGGGGTTCCAGGCCAGTGGAACATGGTGACCATCAACGAACCTTCCAGCAGCGGGATCATGGAGTAGCTTGCCGACTTCACTCCCGGCGTTTCCGTCAGTCGGCCCTGCAAATCGCGGTAAACACTATCGATCTGCGCATCCTTATAACCCGCAAGCGATGGGTTGATTCCGAAGATCACGAGATTGTGAGAATCGAAGCCCACATCGATGCTGCGGAGGTTTTGCAGTGTTCGCACCATCAACCCGGCGCCAACCAGCACCACGATTGCCAGCGCCACTTGCGTCACCACCAGCGCGTTTCCAATAGTGAACCGTCTTCCCCCGCTGCGAGCCAGCTTGCTCGAAGCGCTGAAGCCTTCCTTCAGCGCCGGAGTCATGTCCACTCGCGTCCCGCGAAAAGCTGGCGCAAGGCCGAACAAGATCCCAGTCAAAAGCGAAACCGCCACCGTGAATCCGAGCACACGCATGTCCAGGCCTGCGGCGAACGTGAGTGGTCGCGGCTGATTGCTCGACACGAACGAAAGGATTGCGTGGGCGCCCCAGGAGGCGAAAATGATTCCCAAAATGCCGCCAATCCCCGCAAGCATCACGCTCTCGGTTAAGAGCTGTCGCACGATCCGCGTTCGGCCCGCCCCCAGCGCCAGCCGCAACGCCATTTCTTTCTGCCGCGCTGCCGCTCGTGCCAGCATCAACCCCGCTACATTCGAGCACGCAATCAACAAAATGATGCCTACCGCAAACATGAGAACGTACAACGGATTGGCGAACCGGCCACGACTGCCCGTCAATCCAGTCTGAGCGTTCACCAGAGTGATGTTTGGTTCGTCATCTGGCTTCGAGAGTGTCCTGGCTTCGCTGGTCGTTTCTGCGGGTGCTTGTCCTTTCGCCGCTTTCTTCGGATCGGATGGCCCCCGAATCTTCGCAGGTTGCGGGCCGCCCCCTGGAGGAGCCATCGGGCCTTGGACTACGACTGCGTCTCTTGGCCCGCTGCCCGCCGGAGCTTTCGCAACTCGCGGGCCGCCAGTTGTCGGCCCCGGTCCCGAAGGCCCAGGCCCCGGACCGCCTATCATCATTTGACTCCGTGCCGGCCCGCCCCCGCCTCTCGGACCTAGAGGCCCGAACATTCCTCCTTCGTCAAACAGCGGCACCGATCCATACAGCATTTCGTTTCGGAATAGTCCGCTAACGGCCGCTTGGGCCTTCGGAAGCGGCGTTTCTGTTTTCAGACGTCCGACGATCGTCAGCCACCAGTAAGTCACATTGTCCTGGCGGCTGCTCCACATCATCGGATTGGTTATGCGCGGCCCGGCAGAAAGCGGCAGCCAAACGTCATAATCGCTCCCCGGCGCAATCCCCGTGAATCGTTGCTCGGCCACTCCGGCGATCGTAAAAGCCGCTCCGTTCAACTCAATCGTTCGGCCAACCACATCACGAGCGCCTCCGAAGGAGCTTTGCCAGAATCCATAATTGAGCACCGCCACTGGCGCCGCCGTCGGCGAATCGTCGCTCGCTTCCAGCACGCGCCCCACCGCCGCCTTCACGCCCATGGTGCGGAAGAAATCTCCGGAAACCAGTTGACCGCTGACCATGCTCGCGGGGCCGTTGCCGGTCAGAGAGAGCGGACCCGAGTTGGCGAACGCGGCTACTCCGGAGAACTGGTTTGCATTTCTGATCTCGCGAAACATCGGTTCGGAAAACGAGCAGCCAGAGGGATTTGCTGAACGAAGATCGCGCTCCCCGGCTGGACCGGATTCGCTGGGGCAATCGCCCGAGGACATGTAAGCGTGAATCTTCGGCGATTTGCGCGCGTTCCATTGCAACACCACCAGCTCCGACGGCTTCTCTACCGGGAGCGACCGCAACATCACCGCGTCAATCAGGCTGAAAATTGCCGTGTTCGCGCCAATCCCCAGCGCCAGCGTAAGCACGGCCACCGCCGTGAAGCCCGGTGACTTGCGCAGCATGCGCATACCGTAGCGAATGTCTTGCCAGAGATCCTCGATCCAGGCGATTCTCCACACGTCGCGCGTGTCTTCTTTCACCCGCGTCACGTTTCCGAATTTGCGCACCGCCGCATAGCGCGCCTCTTCCGGAGTCATCCCGCGCTCGATGTTGTCCTGCGTTTCTCTTTCAATGTGCTCGCGAATATCTGCATCCAGATCGTCCAACATCCGTTTGCTACGCCTCATGATTCGCTCTCCTAATCCGCCGGCCGGAGGATCCGCGCGATCGCTCCCGCCAGTTTGTCCCATTTGCTGGTCTCTACCTTCAGTTGCTTCCGGCCCTCGCGCGTCAACCGGTAAAACTTGGCGCGCCGGTTGTTCTCCGACGTGCCTTCTTCTACGGAAATCCATCTTCGTTTGATAAGCCGGTGCAGCGCCGGGTAAAGCGACCCCTGCTCCACCTGCAAAACTTCGTCGGAGTTCATCTCGATGGCTTTCGCGATGGCGTACCCGTGCGCTGGCCCCAGCAGCAGCGTTCGGAGAATCAGCAGGTCCAGCGTCCCCTGCAGCAACTCGATGCGTTCGCGGTCTTCTTTGGTAGACATTCTAGGCGAGCATAGAGAGCTTCCCGTAGAATGTCAAGGGGAACGGGCCTACTTCCTATTGACACTCTATAGGTAGAAGAGCATACTCATATCGAAATTCGATAGGAGTAGCCGTGAGCTCGGAACCAACAACTCTTTTGCAAGGTACTCTGGACCTGCTCATCTTGAAATCGCTGGCCACCGGCGAACTGCACGGATTGGGAATCTCCCGCAGAATCCAGCAAATCACCGGCGGCACTTTCCTGGTCAAACCCGGCTCTCTCTTTCCCGCTCTCCACCGCATGGAAGAAGAAGGCTGGACCTCCTCATTTTGGGGAGACTCCGAAAACAATCGCCGCGCGAAATATTACCGACTGACCAAAGCGGGACGGAAGCAGCTCGAAGCCGAATCGAAGCGCTGGGGCAGAATTTCCTGGGCCATCGCACAGGCTTTGGAAGCGTCCTAACTTTGTAGGGTTGTAGTTGTAGAGGTGCGGTCATGCCGTTCTTTCCGAAAGCTGCAAGCCTTTTGAGAAATCTATTTATGACTCGGCGTGTCGAGCAGGAACTCGACCTGGAAGTCCGCTCGCACCTTCAACTTTTGATTGACGAAAATCTTCGCGCGGGAATGCCGCTCAGGGAAGCGCACCGTGCCGCGCGCATAGAACTCGGCGGTGCCGAACAGGTGAAACAACAAGTTCGCGAACAGCAGCTTGGCGATTCACTGCATTCCTGGATCAGCGATTTTCGTTTCGGTGCCCGCCAGCTCTACAAAAACCCGGGCTTCACTCTCACGGTAGTCCTCACTTTGGCGCTTTCTGTCGGCGCCAACACTGCGATTTTCTCCTTGGTGAACGTTCTTTTGCTCAAGAGCCTACCTTATCCGCATCCTGAACGGATGGGGACAATTTACACACGGATCAACGGCTCATCCGCGGCCTCCGATGAGCGGCACAACGTAAATGGCGAGCAATGGGAGTTGTTGCGGGACAACGTTCCTGCACTAATCTCAGCAGTGTCAGCGGGAGGTACGTCGGGCGCAAACCTCAAGAACGGTTCGCACGTAGGATATGTGCATGCAGGGCGCGTCTCAGCGCGCTACTTCGATGTTTTGGGAATTCAGCTTCTGATGGGGCGAAGCTTCTCCGAAAAGGAAGACCGACCCCATGGTCCAAAAGCTGTCATCCTCAATTACAACGTGTGGCGCAACGTCTTTGATGCGAACCCGAATATTCTTGGGCAAGCCGTCCTGCTCAAAAGCGAGCCCTATACGGTCGTAGGCGTGCTGCCTCAAGGTGAGACGACTCCTTTGAACGCCGATGTGTTCACGCCGCTTCAGCCCAGCCGCGCGGGCGAAGGTGGGGGAACCAACTTTACCGCCATCACCCGGCTCCGTGAAAGCGCTACCTCGCAAGAGGCCGATGCACAAATCAACCGCGCCTGGCTAAGCCGCTCTGGTCGTTATGAATTAGCAGGAAACCCCGGCGCGAAGGTGAGCTATCACTCTGTGCCGTTCCAGAAAGGCCAGACCGACTCGCTGCGTCCCCAAGTGCTCGCGTTGATGCTGGCTGCCGGCTTCATTCTGCTCATTGCTTGCGCCAACCTGGCTGGGTTGACTTTGGTTCGCATGCTTCGCCGCACTCCGGAAGTGGCCACGCGGCTGGCACTGGGAGCTTCGAACTGGCAGATTCAGCGGCAGTTCTGGATTGAAAATCTCCTACTTGCCTTGATTGGGGGAGCTGTGGGCACTGGCGTCGGTTATCTTGGACTGCGCGGCCTCCTGCTGCTTCTGCCCGAACACTTTCTCCCAGTCGCTGGCGTTCCTCTAGACGCTCGCGTGATGATCTTCACGCTCACGGTGTCAGTGTTGACCAGCGTGCTTTTCGGCATGCTTCCGGCGCTCGTCGCGCGAAAGGTAGACCTGCGCTCCTCGATGGCCGACCGCGCCGTGGCTCGGCCGGGCGGCCTGCGCCTCCGTCAATCGCTGCTTGCCGGTGAAGTGGCCCTCACCGTCGTGCTGCTTGCGGGTTCCAGTTTGCTCATCCGCAGCTTGATTTACTTGGAGACGCTGCCGCCTGGATTTAATCCTAACGGCGTCATGGTCGCCAAAGCTTCTCTCGATGACGTCCGCTACCAAGATCCCGCAACCTTTCGAAAGCTATTGGACGAGAGCACTGCGGCCATGCGGGAAATTCCCGGCGTCCAGAACGCTGCCGTGGCATTGAGCCTTCCTTACGAACGAATTCTGAATGACTGGATCACGCTCAGCGATGGCAAGGAGGCCGGGCACCAGGATGGATCGGATTTGACGTACGTCACGCCGGGATATTTCGACACCTTGCAGATGCCTCTTCTGGTGGGCCGCGTCTTCACCGATGCGGACGGATCTGATACGCAGCGAGTCGCTGTGGTGAACCAAGCCTTCGCCCGAAAATTTTATGGCGGTGGCAATCCCGTGGGCCGTTACTTCAACCAGGACACTCTCATCGTCGGCGAGGTTAGCGATGTCCCTATTGTTTCCGGCTTGGATTCCGTCGCGCCGATCCAAACCGAACAGACCATATATGTTCCCGCAGCGCAGGTGGCTGGGGGATCCCTCGCGATCTTGCATGTGTGGTTTCAACCCGACTGGATTGTTCGCGCGGCGGGTCCAGTGGAGGGACTCACAGCTGAGATGCAGCGCGCGCTCGCCAAGGCCGATCCTAATCTGCCTGCTTCCGGTTTCTACAGTATGAAGGACCTCTTGGCCAGGACCCTCGCCACGCAACGAATCGAAGTGGCATTGCTCGGCTCCATGGCCGCCCTCGCATTGTTGCTCAGCGCCGTCGGCATCTTTGCATTAGTAGCCAATATGGTGGCGCAGCGCACGCGCGAAATCGGCATTCGCATGGCCTTGGGCTCCACCGTCGGCCAGGTCATGCTGCAAATCGGCCGCTCCGGAGTGAACGCCTCGATTCTTGGTGTTGTTCTGGGGCTGATTCTCTCTGCCGGAGCGCTGCGCGTCATGAGCAGCGTGATTTACGGCGTCGGCGTCTACGACATCACGACCATCATCGTCGTGGTCCTCACAATCTCCTCTGTGACCCTTCTCGCAACCATCATTCCTTCGCTCAGAATCGCCAGTATCGACCCCGCAAGAACTTTGCGCGAAGAATGAGAAACGGCAAAACTTGGCGGATTATCATTCGGCTTGAATCCGCACGGAAGTTGGAATCGCATAGATAGCCACCGCTCCTGCCATGCCAAGAATTGCGACGATTCTCCACGCCAAATCATAGCTGTGCTGTGCATCAAACATTTTTCCCACAAACCACGGTGCCGCCCATTGACCTAGGGAATACCCCATAATGATCAACGCAAGAAGCTTGCCCAGAGCAGCCGTGCCGAAGCATTCCGCCGTCACGAGGGGAATGAGCATATAGTCCGCTCCCATCGAAAACCCGAAGACAATCGCGAACGCGCTCAAAACGGCCGGCGAATGCGGATAGGCCAGCAAGAATACAGAAGCGCCAATAAAAAAATAAAAGAGAGCCATCAGATACGATTTCCGGAAACGGTCTGCGAGGTAGCCGACCACGACGCGTCCTCCAAGACTGGCGGTTAGCAAGATCGTCGAATACTGCGAAGCCGCTGTAGCCGAATAACCGGCGTCCTTCAAAAACAAAATGAAGTGTTGAATCACCGCTCCGATAGCGCCAATGGCCAAAGTGGAACCGACGATGATCAGCCAGAAAGCACCGGACCGCACGGCTTGTGATACGGCCGCGGAACCTGTGGTGGACGGCAGAGAGTTTTCAAGCGGCAGCGCTTCTTCTCTAAACGGCTCGGCGTTTACACCGCTTTCTTCGGGGGAAGATCGCGTCACCCAAATGCCGATAGGAAAAAGCACTAGCAAGATGAATGTTCCCAGCAACTCCAGTCCGTGCCGCCATCCTAAACTCCGCGCCAGGAAATTCACCAGCATCGGTGCGGCCACGCCTCCCAGGCCGAGCCCCAGATACGCATATCCCATCGCCCGTCCACGGCGCCGGGCGAACCACTTCGCGATCAACACCTGATTGGCAATGGGTCCCGCCAGAACGTAGCCGATAACTTCCACAACGCAGAGAATTTCGAACTGCCAGAAGTGGCTCATCCTTCCCATGAGCAATAAAGGCAGTCCGACCAGCCCAACTCCCGCGAGAATCACACCTCGTGCGCCAATCCGGTCAATCAGCGTTCCGGCCAACACCCCAAAGGGAAGCCCCGCGAATAGGAATCCGAGCAGGAAGCCTTGCGTTACCTGGGCCCTGGTGAAGCCGAGGGATTCCACGAAGTACGGATAAAAAACCGGGAAGCCATAA
>Ga0075436_100000307_pt1 | contig 31334 bp, 32 predicted proteins | sample RhiMethybrSRZTD5_FD_75303 | JGI IMG/M metagenome (GOLD analysis project Ga0075436, IMG submission 75303) | Populus rhizosphere microbial communities from Tennessee, USA - Rhizosphere MetaG P. TD hybrid SRZTD5 | ecosystem: Host-associated > Plants > Roots > Rhizosphere > Soil | place: USA...
CACCAGGTTAAGGTGGAAATATCGGCCGTTCGTGAGCCAGCGATCGATGATGTGATCGCTGAGCCAACGCCTCCAGTTGCGCTGCGTCGTCATGCGGCCATAGATCACCGTCACCGCGAGCAGAATGCTGGCGATCGCCAGCGGCACGAAAATCAAGGCCTGCCATAAAACTTCCGCGGCGTGCTTTTGCTCCAGCGCGTCGAAGATGGATCGGTTCCAAACATTGATCCGGTATTGGACGATCAATTGCAGGATCACGACGGCGACGAGCCCGCTCGTGAGCAGCCAGGCGTGGCCGGGCGAGGCGAGCCGCCAAAAACCCACCGCACCATGCCAGAACCGGCGAAGGAGATAGTTTCGCTTTGCCTTTTCGTGACTGTTTTCGGCCATGACGTTCGCCGTGCTGGACCGAGCGGAAAAACACAGCCGGCATGTGCCTCCCTCTTATCCGCGTGAACGAACGTTTGGAAGGGCGGAATAGTTCCTATTTTTGCCTGCGTTTACAAACCGCGCAGGCGGGCAAATGCAGGCGCCTCTTTTGCTCATAGGAACAAATTCTCGGAGAAAATATGGGCGAAGTAATCTAGGGCGTCGCGATTTCATCCGGAGCGGAGACTGATTTTTGGTGGGCGGTGACGGACTCGAACCGCCGACCCTCTCGGTGTAAAAAAGATTTGAAGTAAAATCTTAGCATCACATTTGAAAACATACAGACCTCTAAGCCATTTATTCTTTTGAATATTCCGTCCCGGCACCCTAGCATTCGACCACATGGAATGACGCCCTTACGCGCGTCTTTTTGTTACCCCAGTGTTACCCCGGGACACCTTCTTGGCTCGCATCGCACTCACCGCTCTCATGGTCGAAAGATTCAAACCGCCAAAAACCGGCCGGCTTGAAAAGTACGACGGCCTCGTGCCGGGCTTTGGCGTGCGCGTCACCGACAAGGGCGCAAAAAGCTGGGTCTTTAAGTACATCTCGCCGACCAAAAAGACCCGCCGTCGGTATACTATCGGGCCTGTGCTCGGCACCAGTGGCGAACTGGATCGCACCCGGAAAAGAGCAATTGAGCTGCGCGATATGGTTCGCGCCGGGCTCGATCCCGCTGAAGCAGAAAAGGCAGCAGAGGCTGCGCTGGTTAGCGAAGCTACGGTCGCCGCCGCCAATGCCTTCCGCGCGATCGTCGAGCTCTATGACAAGCGCGATCTGCAAGCCAACCGGCGAGGCTGGGAAGTCAAACGCATCATTGACCGCGAGCTCATCCCCTATTGGGGAGAAAAGCCGATCGCCACGATCACCAGGGCCGACGTTCTGGAGCGCTTGGAGGTGCTAGTCGACGCCAGCAAGCCGCAGGCCGCCAATCGCCTGTTTGAGGTCATCCGGAGGCTGTTTAACTGGGCCTACGATCGCGGCACCTTTGGGCTCGACCATTCACCCTGTGACCGCATGAAGATGCCCGCCGATAAAGTTATCCGCCAGCGCGTGCTGAACGAGGAGGAGATCGAAGCCGTGTGGGGTGCCTTCGATCAAATGGAATATCCATTCGGATCGATGCTCAAGCTATTGCTGATCACGGGCCAACGCCGGGAGGAAGTCGCCGGCATGCATTGGAGCGAGATCGATTTGAAGACGAAGCTCTGGTCCATTCCGCCGGAGCGCTGCAAGAGCGATCGACCTCATGTTGTGCCGCTATCTAACCAGGCGATCGAAGTCCTCACTTCCCTGCCCCGATTCGAGGATGGCCATTTTGTATTCACGACGACCGACGGGGAGCGGCCGGTGTCGGCGTTTTCGCAGTGCAAATCGGAGGCGGATGCGCTGAGCGGTGTTCGCGATTGGCGAATTCACGATCTTCGCCGCACTGTTCGCACCGAACTGGCGCGCCTTCGCGTTCCCGAGATCGTTGCCGAACGCATCATCAACCATGCCCCGCGCGGGCTTGCGCGCGTCTACAATCAATACGGCTACCTCGATGAAAAACGCGAAGGCCTCGAAAAGTGGGATGACCGACTGCGAAGCATCCTTGAACCGCGACCAGAAAATGTCGTGGCTTTAAGAGCCTAAAACTTTCTTTCGAGTCGCGGAGGAGAACTTATCATCGTCCGTTCAGCCAAGTGTTCACAGTCGTATTGGAGAGGTTTCCAACCAGTCTCGCCTCTAACACCAAGGCGCCAGCAAGGCTTTTGTACAGCTGCGGATCGCCATCAATCTTTGGGTGGAATAATCTGACGCCCCTGTCGCGCATCACACTCGCCTGGGTATTTCTAATCGTATCGTTGATCTTCGCTACCATCCGATCAACTAGCCGAGACAAAACATTCGAGCTCAGCTGTACCAGCGCTCCACCGGTAATCTCGGGGCGACCAGCCCGTACGACGAGGTAAGAATCTCTCACAACAAGAGATAGCGGAATTGAAATGGTTCCATAACTTCCCAAGAATCGCGCAACGCACGTATTGCCACTCGCCTGCGCCGATATGTACACCGGACGGCCAGTAAGCCCGAAGCTAGAGATTGAAACATCAGTGACCGCATATTCGATATCTGTATTCCATCTCGAATGACATTTTGGAAACTTTACCTGCGGCAGGACTGACCTTAACAACGCATCGATGTTATTTATCGTCACGCTGATATTCGTGGAAAGGTTCACGTTTCTCTGCGCGCCCGTGATGCTTGCATCCACTTTTGCTCGCACACTAAGTGGCATTTGATCGACCGAAAACGGTTGCGCAATCGCGTTCGAAATATTCAGCCAAACCAAGGCGACAAAAAGCGAAACATATTTCTTGAACTGCATAGCGCCCCTCGTGTTTTGGTCAATTTTTCGTTTGCTTCGACCGCTGCACCCTTTCCGACATTCTTTGCAATAAATCCGGAACCAACCGCTCAGAAAAACCAGCGACAAACCCCCAAAACAAGGCCTTCGCGAACTGGTCGGGAGATCCGGGGCCAAACTCAAAAACAAAATCGGCGAAGGTTTTGCAAGTTTGAATACGACACTCAAATTTTGGAAAAAGGTCGCTTTTTATGATCTCTGAAGCAAAGCACACATACAGTACGGCCGCGGCGATCGACCCGACAATTGGTGGAATTAGAGAATACATTACGGAGTAGAGCATTTGGCGACCAATTCCGCTTTCGACAAAGCCTTTCGGCAATTCTTCAAAGCTATAAAGCCGCAGCAGCGCGCTAAAAAACGATCCCAACGCACCTGACAAAACTATTAGCAACAACAGTGACGAATGCCCCGACCCAGAGAGCAACAACGCTGTTGTGACAATTGAGACAACGGCGACTGTGCCAATAAAAACGCAAGTCAACGTATGTCGATAGGCCTGGAGCAAGCCCTCATTGCCAATTTTGCTTACGGCCCGTCCTTTTGCTTTTTCCCTCGCCGAGGAAGTCACCCGCAGACTCCTAAAAATGAGCCTGCGCGCATTCAATATCTCTTTCGAAGAGAAGGCGCGCCGCGATGTAGTTTGCACCGTGAAGCATTACAAAGCTGCCGGGATTGGGCGCACTCGCACGCCAAAGAATAGGCCAGTACCTACAATTTGATCTTCGCCCTGCACGTCGACATTTGCGCCTACGCTCAATTTTATTTTCTGATTAATCACCGCTTTGGCATTAGCATTGGCTTTCGTCTCATAGTTTACTTTGTACACTAGATCTCCCTTCAGCACTTCAGATACCTGAAAGACTCGAAATCGTGTCGCAAGATCGTTGTTGATTGCATTCTTACAGCTTGCAGGAAGTGCGGCTAATACTTGCAGTCTTGTCTCGTCTGAAATCTCAATCACCTGAACATTCACGAAAGACATCTCAACGCTCCGCACAAAATCCGCATCGGCTCCAAGGTTGAACTGCTGAAGCTCCGGACCGGTGAGTTGAACCTTAGTGTCAGACTTTTGTGAGCTTTGAAGATTCGCGCCTACGCTCACCAGTCGTTTTGCCGCTGCCTCTTGCCGCGGATCGCAGGCATAACCCAGCTGTATCTTTCGACCAATCCAGTCGTAGCTATCCGCTCTGACGATATCGCCAGGCCCATGAGAGTTTGTTGCGGGAACGTGCTCAAGAAAGCCGTAGTTGCGTGCCAAATCGCCCGGCGATCGTGTGCACCCTGCAAGAAAAATGCCGCACGCGACGTACGTGTATATTCGACGCTTATCCATTGTTGATTGCCCCCTACCCAATACAATCATTGCATAAGAGTTTGTGGTATTCAATCAGTGGTTAATTGGGTTTTGTGCTTGATAAACCTTGGTTTTTTATCCCAGAAAAAATCCATCCATTCATAAGAGCATCTAGTGTGCTGCCATGGATGCATATGTTCACGTTGCTACGTACCCGTATCTAATCCTATGATCTCTCCTGCCCGCTAGCGAGTTCACTGGCGGCGTTGCAACGCCCCTCAAACAGGGGTTTGCAATGACCACTACAAAACTGGTTAGCAAGAAAGAGCTAAAGAGTTTATTCGGAATACCGTACAGCTTCGCTCACATCGCGAGGCTCGAAGCTGCCGACAAGTTCCCGAAACGGATACGACTCGGTCAGTGCAGAGTGGCGTGGTTGTCCGATGAAGTGCAGGACTGGATAGACGAGCGCATCGCTAGCCGATCGCACTCTCCTTCTTGATCAGGGCAGAGCCCCGGTGTCCAAACCGGGGCTCTTTAATTTCGAGTGGGGACAACCGCCGAGGCGCCTAAATATCCGCGCTATCATCAAAGAATATGAATGACGACAAGTCGCGAACGGCCGCGACAAGCGACGACAGCGACTTCACGCTAACGATCGAAGAAGCTCTTGAACGCTATTCCCGCGCTGGCCTCCCTCGCACGCCACGGAGCATTCAGCGTTATTGTGCGAAAGGACATCTCGATTGCCGGCGCATCGAAACTGAATTCGGCGAGAAGTACTTGATCTCGCCGGCATCAGTGGTGAAGCACATCGCCTACATCGAGGAGGTGCGACCAGTCGCGACCAGTCGCGACCTGACGCGACAAGTCGCGGCAACTGTCGCAGCCAATAAAGGTAACAGCGCGCTCCCGCCCGAACCCGCGACGAGTCGCGACGAGTCGCGGCCTGTCGCGGCAGACGCGCGCTACGTCCACAGGCTGGAAGGGGAGAACGAGTTTTTACGACGCCAAGTTTCAGTGAAGGACGATCAGATCAAGGACCTCACAGAACGAGCGCGCGAAACCAACCATCTAATCGCCGGACTCCAGCGGTTGCTGCTTCTCAGTCGTCCTGAATCGGGAGACCCGCCGGCCCCTCCGAAGGGGACAGAGCCGTAGGGCCATCTTGACTCCAGTTCCTGTTTTGTTCTTTCATGCGGCGGATGGATCGTGGGTCCATCGCCGCATATCCGTACGTCATCGTCCGCCTCGCATGTCGCTACTGCACGAGGCGTGGCTCCTACCGCCTCGTACGCCTGGCGGTGAAATTTGGATGTGAAGCAAGCATGGAGGACGTGACTAGAAGACTTGCGGCCGACTGCCCACATTGGAAGCGGAATAGTCGCTGGCCAGAAGGATGCGGCGTTTATTTGCCGGACACCGAAGGTCCTCCGCGGCCGCCCGATCTGCCGCCGGCAATGGTGCGGCTCAAACTTGTCAAAGGATAGTGCCGATGTGTGGCCGTAAAACTCGCAATTACACTTGGGAGGAGATTCATCGCTACTACAATCTGATTCATGGACACACTGCGTCGAATTTACAGCCTAGCTTCAACATCGCGCCGACTGACACCATTCTCGTTGTGATCGAACGCAACGGCAGCCGTGAGCTAGTGCCTGCGCGCTGGGGGCTTGTGCCAGCGTGGTGGAACAAACCCCTGAAAGAGCTACCGGCCACATTCAATGCGCGCGCGGAATCGGTTGCAACGAAACCGATGTTTAAAGCGGCTTACGCGAAGCGACGCTGCATCGTGCCCGCGAGCGGCTTCTATGAGTGGACTGGCGAAAAGGGAAAGAAACAACCGCACTACATCACGCCGGCGGATCAGCCGGTTTTCAGTTTCGCGGGACTTTGGGAAGAATGGCTAGACCTCTCAACTGGCAAGCCGCTTCGCTCAGCCACCATCATAGTTACCGACGCGCAAGAACGGATCCGCTCCCTGCATGACCGCATGCCGGTCATGCTCAAGGCGGAAGATTTCGATTCCTGGCTCAGTGGGGAAGCGGCGATCGAAGCACTCGCGGCGAAACCAATGCCGGCAGTAAAGATCTGGCCGGTCAGCCCGCGCGTTAACTCCGTCAAGAACAACGAGCCGGATTTAATCGAGCGAATTGAGCAAGCAGCATGATGACTGCCTCGTTCCAAATCAGTTCTGGTCTAAGAACCGGCCGTGAATTACCATCAATTTGGCGAACATGCTGGGGCTTTGCTACCCGGAAGGATGCAACACGAGGGCCTTCGGGCCTGGACGCGATACGGCTCCCATCATGTTCGCCGCAGTTTCGTCCGCCGTCTTAGTGGATAGGGAATAAGCCTGCTTTCCGGCCCCGGTGTATAATTGGGGAATGGAGTTTCACCGCGAGCGCCGCATCGGCGACATCCTGAAAGAACGAAACATAGAAATCGTCGGCGCCGATCCGGCGACCGCCTTTGGCTTCACTCAAGTACCAAATTTCCTGCTCACTAAGGGCGATATCTCGGTTGGTGCCAAACTCACATACTCGATGCTTCTCAAATATGCTTGGTTCGATGACGCCTGCTACCCAGGACAAGCGACCCTCGCCGAGGATATGGGCTCCGGTGAAAGAAGTGTCCGGCGATACCTGGACGAACTCGAACAAACAGGGTTGCTGGAAATCCAGCAGCGGGGCCTTGGTAAGACAAATTTGTATCGCCTTTTCCTTACAATCAAAAAGGGTCCCGGTCAGCGCCGCTCCTGAACGGCCAAATTGGCCGGTCCTGACCGGCCATACTTGCCGATCATAGTCGGCCAAATTGACCTGTCTCTCTATTAAAGAATACGCATTTAAGAATACTCATTATAAAATACTCAGATATACAAAATTTATAAAAGCACTTTGAGAAGAGGGAAGGACATTTCTTGCCTCGACAGAGTCACAACTTAGTGTCGCACAATGTCTGTTCGCAAGCATCATCAGAATTGGATTGGGCCCGCTTCAGGTTGATGCCGATAAGGCAGGCGAGCAGGTGGGGAAATATGATAGAATATAGTGATGGCAAAAGAGGATATTGTTCGCTTGGAAAAGTTTATTCATAGAGTAGCGCTCTCAATTGCGGGGGACTTCCATGAAGTTCGCAAGTCCATCACCGATCTTTCGACAAAGATCGACGTCCGGTTTGATGTAGTCGAACAGAAAATCGAACGGATGGATCGAAGGCTTGATGATCAAATAGAGGCACGCCACAAGCTTGGCGATCGCCTCTCGATAGTGGAACGGAAGCTCAAGATGTAGTTCATCTTGTCAGGGAGAGCGAGATGCTCACGTTTAGTCGCGGTCAAAAGATTTGTTTGGCAATCGGAGCAGTGTTGGCCATCTACTTAACCTGGCCGGGAGGCGCTACTTTGAATTACTCTACGTGTGAACCAAAATCCGGTCTTTCTCAATTGAGCGCTACTTTGTACGGGCGCTATTTCTGGGAGACCGCCCTCACACACGCACGGGAGCTAGCTTTGGGTCTTGAAAAGCAGAACAACGATTGGGCGAAAACTTTTAATAGTTCTAAGCTTCAGCCAAATGCAGGTGTGACTGAAGCCGAGCGACTTAGGGATCGCGCAGATCAAATCGAGGCGCAGCAGGCTTGGAACCATTTATCATCAATGTATGCAAGTTCGATCGCAAACGTTCGCCAGTGTGAGCAATTGATTGTTGCTAGATTGCGATTGATGTAGGGAGCGCTTGGCCTTAAATCGAAGGCGGGGCTCAACAGAGCCTTATTTTAGTGTCGCACAATATCTGTTTCGCGACATTCGCAATAGACTGACCCCCTTCGAATCAGTACCTTCTTATGGCGTGCATCCCCAACCGAGGGAACAGCGTCGATGAAACGCGACAATGTTTGCTCGTTTGACAGTTTTTACTCATCGCATCCGATGGGTTTTGGCACCCAGCCCTCTAAGTTCGTCGTAAACTGGATCGAGAAGAACGAATTCACAAGACCACCACGCAAAGCGCTCGATTTGGGATGTGGCAACGGAAGAAACGCCTTTTTTCTTGAGCAAAGCGGCTTTGCAGTCGTAGCAATCGATATCAGCTCTCAGGCTATCATGAATCTGAGAGCAGCAGCGAAAGCGGCGCATGCTCGACAAAACATTGCCGCCGTCTGTGCTGACGCCTGCAGTATTTCTTTGCCTCAAAATGAATTTGACATCGCGTTAGCGTATACATTGATCGATCACATTGAGCGCCCCCTAGCCGACTCGTTGATCGCCAAGATTTTACATTCTTTAAAACCCGGGGGTCATTTTCTCGTTACCGTCTATTCCGACAATGATCCTAGCGTTCGTTCCCTACATAACTCCACTGCTAGTCCCAGCTCTTTTTGGATCAAGAATCCATATTCACGTGATGATCTTTTTTCGGCCTTCTCAAATTTCAATATAATGTCTCACAAAGAGATCGACTTCGAGGATAATAATCACGATTACGTACATCGCCATGTGATGCACCAAATAATTGCTCAAAAGCCAGCCCATTAATGAGGTGACGCTCCTCCAATTCGATTCCCCCTTTGAATTCTTTTTGCCGCGACCGGGCGGTAGTGTCGCAAGAACTTTCTCATCGACCAGTAACAACTTCCTCCAGATATTTTTGTGGAGTGCCAGATTTCGCGACCCGGAATGCCCGTATAAACAGCAGTATGCAGAGAGAGCAACGCTTCGTCAGTTCTAAGATGGCCCACAGTTGGTTCCTCAAGTCTCTCAGCCGCTTGCTCTCTAATCCGCTCACCAAAGATTAGATCGTGCGGAACCAATCGATCAAAAATGAATTCCTTCCCAACAGCATTTACGAATGTGCCCGTCTTCCAAAAAAGATCAGGATAAAGACTTTCCCGTCTACTTAGAAATAACTTCCATTTCTTATAGTAGTAATACTGGACGGCTCGCCGGCAATTTCCCGAATGCCAATAAGTTAGAACCTGAGATTTTCTAGATAGCGGTCCACTTTTTATGTCATACACAAATCTCCGAAGCATAAACAATTCGACGAAACATCAATTATACCCCAGATTACTGCGCAGCTTCGAATGGGACCCAGATGCCGAAAAATACTACCTTAGCTTGTGGAAATAACAGCCACTTCGCCACCACAGAAGTCTGGGGGACCTCTAGTGTCCACACCTAACGCTCGCCCACGAATTCAATTCAAAACCCTTATTTCCGATCCAACGCTTCTAGAGTTGCTACGCTCACATCACACGATCGTCTTCTATTCGCGGGGTTTGGACGGATCAATTACCAATGCTTCGAACGCTGCCCTCTCACTACTCGACCAATACGGTATTGATGTTCATAAGATTGCGGTGGCTCGCAATACTCCGCTTGAAAGCGAGTTACAAAACTATTCTGGGTGGCAATATTTTCCGCAACTCTACGTCATGTCAGAATTTATCGGGGGCAATGTCGTCCTACCAGAATTCTTTCACTCCGGAGAATATTTGCGCGTTCTGTCTCAGGGAGGTTTCTCCAGTTCAGAAAAGACCATTCAGAAAAGTGATTTGACCCAACAGATGGCCAGCGCGATTTGGAAGCTTTCGTTATCTCAAAGTCAAAATGACCTAGCGGTTGCCAAGTCCGATGGATCTATAGAGATCATCAATACAGAATCGCGTCTACTTCGGTTACGACTCGAGTCCCATCGGGGTTGGGTAAATGCAGTTCGCTTCGATCCAATCGGCGAGCGGCTTTATAGCGGTGGAAGCGATGCCGTCCTCAGAAAGTGGGACGCCACAGGTGGCGCCGCAATGGACAGTGCTTTCGACCACACTCGATGGATAAACGACATTGCCGTGGATCCAAGTTCAAAATCGGTAGCTTCAGTTGGAGCGGATCGGATCATCCGAATCTGGACCAGAAATCTACAACCAATTTCCCAATGTAGTCCGCATAACGCGAATATTTGGAGTGCTCTTGCAATCGACAACGCTCTGGTGTCGGGTGACGAAGACGGCGTTGTCGTCGTTACAGAGTTAGCTAATCTCAATCAAATCGCTCAATATCGAGCGCATAGAAATTGCATCACAACTATATCGCCCGCGATTGAGCCAGCAACATTCTGTACCGCCGGCTATGACGGCATGGTTTTTGGATGGAACATACGCGGCCAATTGTTGTTCAAGTACGACGGGCACCCTGAAAGGGTCTGGACGGTTTGCCCAATACTTGATGGCAACGCCGTCGCGAGTGGGTGTGCGGATGGTTCGGTCGATATATGGGAGCCTAGAAGAGGCCACCAACTAAGAAAGTTTATGTTTCGTGCACAACCCCTGGCAATGACTTATATCCCGCGCACGAAGACATTAGCGGTCGGGCTTTCAGATGGCACCTTGAAATGGCTGGACCTGAGATGAAAGCGCACTTAATTGACGACGATGTGCTTGCCTCACGCTTCCGCAATCGTCTGCTACGAGAATCCGACAAAAAAATACTCATTGCGCGGCTAACCGCCTCAAAAGAGGAAACGGACGAATATACCCTCATCAACTGCGGCGGGTATGGACGCGTTAGAGAATTTAGAGATTACAAACTCTATTTGGAGCGAGCGGTGTTTCCCGAACGTCCGCTGCGTCCAAATTTTCGCGGCTATCCGCCACGACCCACCGTCAAAAGCCAAGTATTCCAATTGGCCGCTTGCAACTGGCGCTGCTGGTATTGTTTCGTCGATGATGATCGACTCTCGGCCAATCCTCGCACTAGTGAATATTTTTCCGCGAGCGACTTACTTGAACTGTATCTGAATGAACCCAATCGCTGTGATATTATCGACCTTTCCGGCGGGCAGCCAGATCTCGTACCCGAATGGACACTATGGATGATCGACGAGTGTGCCAACCGCGGTATGATTGGCAGTCTATATTTTTGGATTGATGACAATCTTTCCAACGATTTCTTGTTTCGGTTCCTTTCCGAAAAAGAAGTGCAACGTTTGGCATCCACTCCAAATCTTTCAAGGATGGGATGCTTCAAGGGATTTGACGAAACCAGTTTCTCGTTTACAACGCTCGCAGACCCGACAAGATTTTCCAGGCAGTTCGAGATAGCGGACCGAATAATCTCAGCCGGCTTTCGCTTCTACGCCTATGCTACTTTTACAACGCCGGATATGGTGGACGTTGAAAAGAAAATGCGCCTCTTCGTTGACAAGCTTCAATCCGTAAATGAATTGCTGCCGCTTTGGACAACGCCACTAAAGATTCATAATTTTGCTGTGACAAAGACTCGGCTAGATCAAGAACGAAGCCAATCTCTAAAGGACCAACTTCGAGTGTTCGAAATCTGGGATCAGGAATTAACCCGCAGGTTTCCCGCCGCACTTCTGGCCCTTCGACCCGATGAAGTTAAATAACCGCGCCGCACATTCTCCGCGAACCAGAAGCTTAGGGCATCGGAAGATCGAGATTAAATTTCTGGGAAAGCTCCTTCCACTCCCGTTTTGTGAGGCCGCTCGCTGAGAATTCGCACCTCTCCCCTTTTAGAAATTTCGTAATCAGCTCTACCTCCGGGCCCGACAGGTTCACCCCTTTAAGCCGATAATCAGCAAATGCTTCCCAAGTTATTGGAACCCACTGTCTAACCACCTCACTAATAACTCTCGCATACTCCTGGATTTCATACTGCGCGTGCTCGTCTGCCCTCAACGAGAGAAAATGCAGCAGGTTATGCAGATCAATCTTCCAATACCACTGCGTATAGAAATTTGTGGGAAGCACTATGCGCGCCAATTCCCGTGCGAGGCCGCAGTATTGGCCATTCACCTTTTCCCCTTCTGCAGTTTCATTCAGCAGCCGCTCGTAGACATTGTATGCTCGGCTCGAAATACTGGCGATAGTTTTTAAGTGATCCAATACTTCTGTCTGCTGAATATCGAACTCGCGACCTTGTTTATTTATCTCGCTTTGCCGACCCACAGTTGCCCTGTCCGGCACATAAAATTCTTTGTCCAGTATGGAATAGCGGGCGGAATACTCATTGATATTAGCCGTTCGATGTCGGACCCATTGACGCGCTACGAAGATGGGTAGCTTGACGTGAAATTTAATTTCACACATTTCGAACGGCGTGCTGTGCCGGTGCCGCATTAAATATCGAATGAGACCTCGGTCCTCCGAGGATTTTTTTGTGCCTTTGCCGTACGATACTCTTGCAGCTTGCACGATCGCAGAATCGGAACCCATATAGTCCACAACCCGCACGAAGCCGTGATCCAGCACCTTGAGTTCGCTTCCGACGATCGAATTAATGAAAGCTGAATCATCAATTGAATTTTGTCCGGCCGCTGCTTGGAGCATGGGTTGGCTAACCTTCTTTTGTCCGCCAGGTTGGAATGGACGGTTACACGTGATTACAGAAGGCTTAGGCGCTCCGAGAGCCCCGACCCTATTCCCGTAAATTCCTAGCGGATGGAGTCAGCGCTGTCCTGATCGATTCGAATTTACAGCCAAGTTATGCCCAGAAGAATGATTCGCTCCAGCACAATTTTTCAAATTCGGGCGGAAATATTCACAATTATGAAATGATCTTACTAAGCCGCATCATAGTGGGTCTGGATGCGGCTTGTCTTGAGCGGCATCGCCGTCTTGGGCTTAGTCTGACCGCGAAAAGATTCGGGATATGACGGGTGCTTGATGGTATCCCCCACCAAGTATCGACAAGTCCTTGACTAGCAACGCCCCCGCGTCGGGCTCACCCGCCCGACAAATCGTCTTTTATGTCTCTTCCATATGGTTCTAACTGGTTCTAGCGCTTGCGCGCCATCTCGCCGCCTTCGCTTCGCTACGGCGGCTCGCCCTAGTGATATATTGTCTTGAACTGTATCCAATAGAATCTACCAAGAGACATATTGATTCAGACCGGGGAAAAGACGATTTGTCGGCCGGTTTCTCCCGCTAGAATCCAAAATAAAAAACAGAACCACAATGATAAGAAAATATACGGCGCCGACGCGGGGGCGCAGCGAGAAACCGTGCGCAAACGTCTTTTCCGAGCCGCCGACGGATTTTTTTATCGCGCAAGCAAAATCGTAAACGACAGTTTGCGATTTTTCGAAATTCATAACGTTGAAAAACCGAGCAATTTCGGTTGAAATTCTTGACGACTGTCGACGTGTATTCCCGCGCATCATATCCCCAGTTCCCTACCCCACCATGCATGTACAATGATCAAAGGCCACAGGGCGTAAACCGCGTGGCTCAAATCGAGCTCCGACGAGCGCAGCGATCAGGGAACGGCACACCCAAGTATTGCTGACCGCGTTCACACTAGATGTGCGGCGCGGCCAACCGGCGGCAACCGGAATGGACGACATCGGGGCTCACTTTGGCCCATGACCTTTAATCTTGAACACTTCAGCTACATCGGCTCAACCGCATCCAATTCGCATTTTGGAATGTCGCAGACGGACCGCCGCCGGCATCTCCACATCATCGGGCAGACCGGGACCGGTAAATCCACTACCCTCCTCCATCTAATCAGCCAGGATCTCGCCATGGGCAGAGGGGTTGCCCTACTCGATCCGCATGGTGATCTGGCAGAGCGCGCACTTACTTTCGTTCCTCCGCGCCGGGCTCACCAGCTCGTCTATCTCAACCCCGCCGATCTTGAGCGGCCGATTGGATTTAACGTCCTCGATCGTGTGCAAATCGATCGTCGTCCTGTTGTTGCCGACAATGTCGTTTCGGCTTTCCGCCACGTATGGCCTGATAGTTGGGGCCCACGTCTTGAACATTTCCTCCTCAACGCTGTTAGAGCCCTCCTCGATACGCCCGGAACCACGCTACTCGGCATTCCACGTCTTCTTACCGACGAGCCATATCGCAGTCATATCACCCGTCAGGTACGCGATCCGGTGGTGCGTTCGTTTTGGCTCACCGAATACGCCAACTACGACCGCAAATTTTTGGCTGAGGCCAACAGTCCCATACTCAATAAGCTCGGTCGCGTTCTCTCGTCGCCAGCTATTCGCAACATCGTCGCACAACCAAAGAGTACGATCGATCTCCGCAAGATGATCGACGAGGGGCGCATTCTCATTGTGAATCTTTCCAAGGGCGCGCTTGGTGAGGGCACGGCGCATCTCCTTGGTGCACTCCTCACCACTGGTCTCGCGCACGCTACCCTTTCGCGTGCGGACACCCCGGAACATGGGCGCCGTGTATTTCACCTCTATGCCGACGAGTTTCAATCCTTTGCTACCGAAAGCTTTGCTCTGATTTTATCGGAGGCGAGAAAATACGCCCTCGCACTCACCCTCTCGCACCAATATTTAGGTCAACTGCCGGAGGGGCTCCGCCAGGCAGTACTCGGCAACACGGGCTCATTCATGGCGTTTCGCGTTGGAGCCGAAGATGCCCCACTCGTCGCCGATCACCTCGGCATCGATAATTCTACTGCGGTGCAAGATCTCTCAAATTTTCAGGCCTACGGCCGCTTTCTCGTCGGAAATACACCGGGCAGCCCAACGCATCTTGATCTTTACGCCCCACCGGAGCCAACCAACAACCGGCCTGAAACCCTAATCGCCAATAGCCGCATCCGCTTCGGTCGCGATCGGCAGGCGATTGAGCAGCGTATTGCCCGGTTCCTTGCCGCATAGTTATACTCGCTGTAGTTGAAATGGGGGGCGTTACCATGCTTTTGGTTATTCGGCGCGACCAGCGAAAATCTTTCACGGGCAAGCCGATTTTTCAACTTGGGGTTCGTGCTGAAATCCATCCGGATGAACTCTCCGCCATAGACCACTACGGCCTTGGCGGAACGGTGCTCTACACAAAGGGTGAAATTGTAGAACGAGGTTCTGGCCTTCTCGGCTTAGCGTCTCGGCTCGCATTCAAGGCCATGAACATCTCTGTAAGTGTATCCGACCTCACTCGCGGTAAGAAGATCGAGTGCAAAGACATTCTCGAAATGTTGGCTGTGGAGGAACAAATCAAGGAGGCCGCCTCAACCTTCAAGGCCGTGCTGAACGCGGCCATGTACTTCGGCGGGGAGGAAGCAATTGAAATCTGAGAACATGTTCTATTGGGCGTTCTCGCAAATCTTCAATTGGACCAACCTTCGCGCATTTTTTTCTGGAAACCTCGCAGACAAAGAGCTTCGCGAAGTTCGCGAGGCTTACGCCATAACCGCTCGCCTGTACGAAAATTCCCCCTATGCGGACGAGGAATCCCCGCTTTCCTTTACCGATGAAATTGTGGCCGAGGCGGCCCGACGTGCCAACAAAGAACTGCCCGAATATTTACGCGTCGCCTTTTGTGAGGCTGTCTGGGGCGTCTTGCACGATCCCCCCATCATCTTTTCGATGCCGGCGCGCCCAAAATTCGAGGCGCTCTCCCTGCCAGAGCTCGCGGAGTGGCGTAGTTTTCTACTTCTGAAGAGACGCGTGCTTACCGATCCTGAAAGGCTCGTCGAAGTTTGGCGTGAGAAGATAATTCGCATCCTGGAAGGCTTACTAGGCTATTTCCCGTCCCTCGCTTTCGAAGAACAACAGGGACTCTTTAGCGTCCCCCTGATCACGCTGCTCTCCAAGCCCGCCGAAGTGATCCAGCGTCTGGTTGCCACGTTTTACGACGATGACGTTGTCCAAGCCGGCTTATTCCACACCCAACGAAAATACTTCGACAACAATCTTCTCCGCATTTCTGGCTTGAGCCCGGACGACGCAAAACGACCTCGCGCGCGCATCGTCACACCTGAAAGCTCGAACTTCGCTCCCCCGGAGTTGCTTCAATTTGTTGCAGGGACATCGTTTGCTTCCCTCTTGGAGACACCGATGCCGTTCGCTCTGCCGAGCCACATCCGCTTCGAACACATGCATATTGTCGCAGGGACTGGACATGGCAAAACCCAAACGCTTCAGCATCTCATCCTCAACGATCTGAAAAGCGAAAACCCGCCCTCGATGGTTATCATCGACTCCCAGGGAGACATGCTGGAAAAGCTTTCCCACTTGGAATTATTCGACACGAAACTTTACGACCGTCTGATCTACATCGATCCAACCGACACTGAATTTCCTCCCGCTCTCAACATGTTTGACGTAAGCAGGCTCAAGACGCTTGGGCCGGCGGCGAAGGAACAGGCGCTCAACGGCATTATCGAGCTTTACGAGTACGTCTTCGCGTCGCTACTGCGCGCCGAACTCACCCAAAAGCAAAATGTGCTTTTTCGCTACGCGTTGCGCTTAATGTTGGCGGTGCCGAATGCAACCATTCTCGATCTCACGAAAGTGCTGCATGACCCCGGCCCATATCTGCAATACGTAGACTCCCTACCTGAAACCGCCCGGGAATTCTTCCGCACTGAATTTATGGACAAATCCTTTTTCCAAACGAAGCAACAGATCCGTCGCCGAATCTTCGGCGTATTGGAAAATGACACCTTCCGCCGCATGTTTTCTACTCCGCAAAACCGCATGCGGATGGACGAGGCCCTGAACTCTGGAAAGATAATTCTCGTGAACACCGCCGTCGATCACCTTAAGAAAGATAGCTCTTCCCTGCTCGGCAGATACTTCATCGCCCTCACCCTACAAGCCGCCCAGGAACGGGCAGGAATGCGAAGCAAGCATCCGGCCTTCCTCTACATCGACGAAGCCGCGGAATACTTTGACGACAACGTCGACACCTTGCTCAATCAAGCTCGCAAACAAAAGGTCGGCGTCATCCTTGCACACCAATACATGGATCAACTGACGCAAGGTCTCCGAGGGTCAATTGCCGCTAACACTTCGATTAAACTCGCCGGCGGCGTTTCCGATAAAGACGCTCGCGCCCTGGCACCCGACATGCGCTGCACATCGGAATTTCTTTCCAACCAGAAGCGTACAAACAAGAGTACGTCCTTTGCCTGCTATGTAAAAAATGTCACCGCGCAAGCCACCTCAATCAACGTGCCGTTCTTCGCCTTAGAGAACGAGCCCCGCATGGGCGACGGAGCCTTCCAAAATCTCATAGCCGAAAATCGTGAAAGATTGTCCCCTGCTCAAGCGGAAGAATCTTCGACGCCTCCGCCAGATCCAACAGTCGCTGCCAAACCACCCGCACAACCTCGCCAGCCGCCACCACCCCAGCGCCGCTCAGCTCTATCCGAAGACGAAAATTGGAGCGGATAGCTGCCACTTCAAATATTTTTTAGCTGATGCGGAAGCCTAATACTCCGCGCCATAACACATGGCCGAACATACTTCACGTCTTCGTCCAAAGTTATTTACATCTCACACAAACGTATGACGGAACGCGCGCTATAATTGGATAATGAATGAAATCACAATCGAAACTTCACGTCGCCGACCGCGCTTCCATCGCGCGGAAACCACGCCGTCGTTTCAACTCACCGAACGTGATGTCGAGATCATTCGACTAGTTGCAAATCACCGATTTTTGCGATCGACGCATCTTTCACAACTTCTGAATGCCTCGCATAAGAAAATCTGCGAAAGGCTAACGCCGCTCTACCACGCTGGTTATCTTGACCGTCCACGCGCACAACTCGACTATCACGTGCGCGGTGGCGGCAGCGCACACCTTGTTTATGCACTCGGCAATCGAGGGGCTCAGATTCTCACCGTCCGCGACGGCAGCGCCTACGCAAATGTTGATTGGACGCATAAGAACAACAAAAGTGGCCGCGAGTTCATTCAGCACACCCTCGCCATCTCGGACGTGCGCGTAGCTTTGATTTTGGGGTGCGGTGCTTTCAACTCCGCAACGTTTCAACATCGGGAACAGCTATTTGAAACGCTTCCCACTCAAACCCAGACAGACCGTAACCCATGGGCTTGGCGCGTAGGCGTTCGACATGGAGAAGCATTTCATCAACTCGGTCTGATTCCCGATTATATTTTTGCGCTACTCCTGACCGACGGACGCCGCCGCCCGTTTGTCCTTGAATGCGATCGCGGCACAATGCCAGTTGAGCGCACATCGCTCAATCAAACGAGCATCCTCCGCAAGTTTCTCGCCTATGAAACGGGTCGTCTACAGGGGTTACACACAAATCGTTTTGGTTGGAAAAACTTCCGTGTGCTTACGGTGACCGGTAGCCCCGAACGGGTCAACAACATGCGCTCGCTAATCACACGCACACCGATACTCAAAAACTCTCCCCTCTTCCTCTTCGCCGATCATTCCTCACTACTGAAATCCAATATTCTCACTCACCCGTGGTGCGACGCATCTGGTAAAACGCATTCGCTAATCTAGAAGATCCGATAATCTCTCCTGCCTAGAATTGCGCACCCTAGCCCGCACCCCTCAAGGTAACCTCTTCGAGGCGCCTACGGCGACCTTGACCGTCGCGGTCACGCGCGCACGCGCAATCGCGGGCCGGCTCCGCAGAAATATGCCCTCGTGCCCCACCACAGAAATCGAAGAATGGCAAATGCGCGCGGCGGTCACTTTCCTTGACAGCTTTCCATCCCCGCGTATGATTTCACGCAGTCGCTCCCCTCTCATTTTCGCGCTCTTGCAAAGTCCTCGTGGCCAGGCCTCAGGGAAAACCCTGACGCCTGCCCGTGCAGGATTTCGAACTTTGCAAAGGAGTGCTCGAAATGAGTGAAAATAATCAACCAGCGTTTCGGGTCTATTCGGTAATCCCCCGCGACGGTAAAGACGACTACTGGCTCAATATCGGCCTCGCCTTCCCCCATCAGGATGGCAAGGGGTTCAACGTGATGCTGCAAGCCCTTCCGCTCAACGCCAAGCTCGTACTGCGCGAAGCCGCGGGCGAAGAAACAGAATCACCTGCCGCCGCCAATGACCGCCCGCAACGGCGCGGCGACAGTCCTCGCGAGAGGCAGCACACAACTGTCGCTCGCTCTGGGCGAAGGTAAATGTCTAGCAGTCCAGCCAGCGCATTTGCGGCGCGTTTCGGTCCGGTCGTCGAGTATAACGTTGTGCTCGCGTCCCTCATCGACGGAAGAATCTTCGTCTCGCTAACTGCAACGACCGTCGATGAGGAGGAACCGCAACTTCTCAACCGAGAAATCGCCTGCGATCGTGTCGCAACTATTGAGGATGCGCTGGCCGTTATCAGGGCCGGCGTCAATGATGCCACCAACATCGCATAGCCTTCTGATGAAAGCTTAAGCCGTCGGATTTTCCGACGGCTTTTTTTACCAACGGGACAAGGAACACAAGCACGATGCTGCGGCTCGGTCCGAAATGCGCTTAGAGCTCGCTTCGGCAAGGCCAAACGCACCGCTTTCCATAAGTCCTCCAAAGCCTATACTGCAACCGACGCGCGAGGACACTCGCACTGCACGATTTACGAAAAGAGGTCTTATGTCGAAGGCGCTACCCGAGCGGCTCGTCACCAAGAGCAAACTGTCGATGTACCTACGTACGCTTTGCGATCGCGAGCTCTATCTATCACTGTTCTCTAACAAGCCCACCGCCCTCTCAACCGCAGGCATCCCTGTGCCGCTTAAGTCGCGACCAGGCGTGCAAATGATCACTGCATCCGGCGTCGCCTTCGAGCTTGAACAGTACGACGTGTTGATTAGCGCATTGCCCGCGCATGTCATCCATTCAAACGGTGGTAAAGACGGGATAGAGCTTGATACTGCATTGAAGGCAGTCTCAAAGCCAGCCTTTATCCTGCAACCGAAGCTTGAACCACAAGAATTCCGGGATACAGCTCTAAAGAATCTCGGCGTTCAGAAATCAGACTTAAATCTCATTCCACGGCTCGCAGGACTGCGGCCGGATGTGATCTTTGCGGACACAAGACGAGATAACGAATTTGAGGTCCTTCCTGATGGAGCGCGCCGACGCATTGCAGAAAATGACAAGCGAATGGCGCTCTGCGTTATCGACCTAAAGAACATAACAGAAGCGAACGCAAGCTACTCCGCTGAAGTCTGCCTCTACGCGATCTTTCTATCGAACTGGCTCCATACAGTGGGCGGTGAGTTGGCCAAGTCATTTTTCGTGTCTGATCGCGTTTACTTGTGGCGGCATGTCGAAATGCCACGCTTTACGAAAGTCAAAGCCTCAAAGGACGGCATGGACCCCACTAAACGACTCGCAGCTCTTCGCGAGGATTTGGAAGAAGGACTTGTGCTCTTCCTCATTTATATGCCGAGCGTTCGAAAGTTTTTTGCAGATGATTTGCCGCGTGTGATCCGAACAGGAGACGCCAAAGGATGGACAGCCGTTGAATACCACGTCAATCCAAAATGCAGCTCTTGCGATTGGCTCGGCAACCGCGCGTGGCTCTCGCCAGCCGACCGGAAATATTTCGATGCGCATCCTGAGCACTATTGTTCGAAGAATGCCGAGGCGTCTGACCATTTGTGCAAGATGCCAACTCTAAGCAAGGGGGCAACCAACGTTCTAAACCAGGGTGGGCATTCGAAAGTCGCCGAAGTTGTCGGAATCAAAGCTGACGCAATCGTGCTTCGCGGCCACTCCCTTCTAAAAAAGGATAGAAAGCACATTGGCGCGCGAGCCGAGTCCATCGTCGGCAACAAGGCGGCTGTAGATGGAACCTCAAAGGTCGGCGGCTTAGCAAAGAGACTTGGTGCCGAATACGACATAGTCGTTAACTTTGACGCGGGTTCCGGACTAATTACGGGAATCGCCATTCGCGGCATTCTTTTCAGCCCATATGACAAGAAGTTTCCCGCCGAAAATGGAGTTGAGCATACTTTCAAGAGTTTGGGCGAGGCCGCGTTCGTCGTTAACAAAGACAACCCGGTGGCGGAATGGGCTGCACTCTCCTCATTTATTGAGCGCTTCGGCGCTTGGATCGAAGAAGCCGACAAGCTTTTTTCCGGGCAGAACTTCGGTCCAGTTCGTACCCAAATTTGCTTTTGGGAGCTCCGGCAATATGAAGAGCTGTGCAACTCCTTCGGAAGACACCTCCTCCAAATTCTCGATCTACCCGCGCGCTATCAACGCGCACTCGCGTGGCTCTTTCCAGCCGAAGAGCTCATGGAGAAGGAAGAACATGTTTGTCCCAACATCATCTTTATAAGGGACATCGTAACCGCTTCTGTACGGCTGCCACAAAGATTTGCCGTTACGCTCCTAGGCACGGTTGAGCATTACCATCACGCCAGACTGATACCCCGCTCTATCGACCACTACTTCGTGGAGCCGCTCGGTAACGGAATTCCGCGCGAGCGTATCTTCGAAATCTGGAAGTCGCCAACAGGCACCGTACAAATGTTCGGCAAACCCGTGAGCGTCACGGAAGCCATAGAACGCTATGGCAACGTGCTCAAAGCGCATACATGGGCCATTGCCAGCATTACGGCTCGCTTACGCCATGATCTGAAGGATTGTATCCAAGGAGATGCGCCTGCCCTCTCAATGACCATCCCAAGCGGTTTAACGAGCGTCGCCTACGATTCAAAGCTTTGGGACCGTTGGGTAACGGTATCCGCCGCAGTCGCGCGGACGGAGCGTCTGAACGAGTATATCGCGCGCCCTGAAGGGCTCGAAGCGTCATACAAGGCCATCATCCTCAAGAAGCTCATCAAGGATCATGGCGGACATCAGTATGAATTCGAAGTGAGCGACGATTCCACGGAAGCAAAAATTGAGGAAAAAAATCAGTGCACATTGGGCATCGTAAGTATGCCCGGATTTCCTTTGCAACGCGCCTCCAAACTGGGCCTTTCAGTGTCGGACGAAAGCGCATACTTCCCCATGTACAAGGTCATACTTGCGCGTGTTGATCAGTTTAGCCGCGCAAATAGGCGCATTGTCGTTAGCTTTGTGCCGCATTGGAAAGCAAACAACGCCTTCGACGCCGTCATGGCTTCGGAAGTTCTGAAGATCGGGCAGCAAGAACTCTATCTAGTTGATGGAATGCCCTACGACGACTCGCGCTTTGTCACGGCGGTACTTAAAGAAATTGGCAACCCGTCAGATTCGAAACCTGCCCCAGAAGCTTTACTCGCGATGGGCAATACCGCCAAGAAGCTTCCAAAGGGAGCCGACGCTAACACTCCCGTGTCCGAGGTATTGTGGGAAGCAACCAAAGTCAGTGGCCTCACAGTTCGCGTGAAGAAGGAAGTTGATAACCTTGTCGCCTTTGCCCAGAGTGTGAACAAGCTGCCTCTCAACGCCAGTCAAGTTGACGCCGTCAAGGCATGCGCGAGACAAAAGCTGGCAATCATTTGGGGACCTCCAGGCACAGGAAAGACAGAGACGCTGGTCGCCTTTCTGCATGCTGTTGTGCGCGAGGGGAGCTTCCGAAAAGTTCTAATCACCGGGCCGAATTACCGAGCGGTCGAAGAACTGTCGGGCCGTCTTGCCGAAAACCTTGACGCTGACTCCAGCGCCGGGTGTGATTTCTATTGGCTGTACTCCAAATCACGAGGGGCCCCGACGGCACCTCCGTCAAAAGACCACCTCAATTTGAAGGCGCTCACTTTCGACAAGACCGATCCAGACTTCCAAGAGCTTCTCAATAGCTTGGGCGACGCGGATTGCACTACGCTAATATCAACTACGGCTCACATGGTTCATCGGCTAGCGCAGGAAGCGAATGGTTCGTATGTAAGCGAGCTGTTTCACATCGTAGTAATGGATGAAAGCTCCCAGATCCCCGTCACTCTCGCGCTGCGACCGATGGCTACACTGAGAGACGACGGGCAGCTCATTGTTGCTGGGGACCACATGCAAATGCCGCCCATTCGTGCCTTGGACCCTCCGAAGAACGCCGAGCATTTGGTAGACAGCATACAGACTTACCTTATCAAACGTTTTGGAATTCGCCGCGAAGCCCTCCTGGTGAATTATCGCTCGAACCAAGACCTAGTAGATTACGCGAAGTCGTTGGGCTATCCGGCCGGGCTAGTCGCGAGCACTCCAAAGAAGGACTTACACGTGCTTGCGCCGGTTGATAAAGCTCTGGCGAGCCTGCCTGCTGGGCTGCCTCTCACGAGCGGCTATGCGGAGCTCTTACGGCCAGAGCGACGGGTCACATCTCTAATCCATGATGACCCCACCTCATCCCAAGCAAATGAGATAGAAGCCGGCCTTGTGGCGGGCCTCGCGTACTTGCTCCGCCTTACGATCGCCTCTGAACTTGTAACAGGAACAGAAGCGATCAAAGACCCGGCATTCTTCACCGACGATGACTTCTTCAAACACGGCATTGGAATCGTCACACCGCACAAGGCGCAAAAGGCGCTAGTCCTTCGGAAGCTGACATCTCTCTTTCCTAAGGCCGACCCCGAAGCCGTCTTCGGGGCGGTTGATACCGTCGAGCGTTTCCAAGGCAGCGAAAGAAACGTGATCATCGTTTCTTTTGGCGTAGGCGACACTGACATTATCGAGGGTGAAGAGAAATTCCTCCTGCAACTTGAGAGAACGAACGTTGCTGTTTCCCGAGCGAAGGCCAAGTGCATTTTGCTAATGCCGAAGTCACTGGCCTATCATCTTCCGACAGATCAAAAAGCAGCAGAAACCTCAGTCGCGCTGAAATCGTACCTTGAGGAATTCTGCAACAAGAGAATGGCAACAGAAATTAAGCTAGACGGGACATTGAGAGCCGCGGAAATAAGATGGCATCAATCCGCGATCGCATGAAAATCATACTCCTCAGCGGGTTCTGACTCCCGGCCCATTTGGTCTGCTTGGCGCTTTCCTGCCTGAGAAGTCTTGGCGTTTCTAACAGAAATCAGCCGCCATCCTCCCGCTTCCTCCAAAGATGACCGAAGAAGAAATCTTGGATCACTCTTTGCTGAAGGAAGCGCCCCGAAGCGAACGTAAAGATGCGCGTCGGACCGTGAATATTTGCGAACATTTCGCCAAACTTTTGCAAGATCGGAAATGAAGGCCCCATGCCCGGTGTGGCAAATCTGATGTTGGGGAATGTAGTCAATGTCTTCTGGTCCTCCCAAGAACCACATCCTGAGCCACTGGTCCTGAACGTAAGTCCGCATGCCGTAGTAAGGGGGCGACGTCACCGTCACGCTCACTTTCGGAATGCTCCTGAAGGATCGCGCCTTCCGCGCGTCCATGCTCTTGATGTTGCGTGTTGAGCCATACGCTTCACTATCCAGGTCGGTGATGCGAGACAGTTTCTTCCGAAGCACATCAACGACGGACACAACGGGAGGATACAATTCCCGTTCTTTCCAGAACCGCACAGAATAGTTAGGCTTCGATGCAAAGGTTCGCGGCATCTGGTTTGAGAAGTAGCTCGGCGTGTCATTCCCAGTCATCATCGGACCGTGCAAGCAGCCAAGCGCTGCTGCGCGAAGAAGAGCTGAAGCATTCGAAGGTCGCTTCTCGTCAATCAATCCCTCACGCAAACTGCAAAGTTCTTGAAGCGTTCGTTTAGCGAAGCCACGTCTGAAGAAAGACGTTTCGGGCACATGCTTAGGTGCTCTCTCGACAAGCTCCTCCGCAAGCTCGATTACCTCATTGGATGTCCCCGTTGCCAGCTTCGCCCGCGCTATCGCTACAGCTATGGGCGATATGTCGAGCCCATACGAGCTAACGCCTAGTCGGCGCGCGGCGTAGATCGTGGTCCCCCTTCCGCAAAACGGATCGAAGATCACCTTTGCATTTTCGATGTGTCGACGAATAATCCTCAGCGGATACTCGATTGGGAACATCGTGAAATATGGACAGATCGCATTTAATGCGAAATCTTTTCGATATGCGAGCGGTCTAGTCATTACAACTTATCGAAGACGGAGCCCATTCGCGGGCTAAATAGTCGGTCGTATGTCTTCAGCAAAAATCCGTCCGTCATGCCGGCAACGTAGTCGCAGATCACGCGCAGGTCCCCCCGCTCCTGCTGGTAGCGTTGATGAGCATCTTCCGGCAGAAGCTCTCGGGGGTCGGATTTCAGTGCCTCAAAAACCGATACGACCATCTTTTGGCCTTTGAATTCGAGGTGCTTGACGTTCGGGGTGAAAATTACCCGCTCCACGATGAGCTTCTGAAGTACGTCAAGAAAACGCTGTTGCTCTTCCGCTATCTGTGCCCGGTATCGAATAAGAGGTTCCTGCAAATCCTCAATTGTGACGACCTCAATGTTCGTCACAAAGTAATGAACAAGGCGGCTGATCGTATGCTTTCGCTCCTTGCTTGTTCCGAAAAGCTGCGACAAAAAATATTCATATGCGTCATTGCCGCACTGCTTCCCATACGTTCGTATCAGATAATCTATAAACGGCGCACAATCCTCTTTCGAGGCAAGCTGGCGAAAGGCATCCTCTTTAATGAGGCCTAGAGCGATCGTGTCTTCCAGGTCGTGGACGCCGTAAGCAATGTCATCCGAGAGCTCCATAATGCTGCAATCGAACGATTTATGCAGCGACTTGCTATGCGCCCCTTTCTCACTTGTTGCGCTCTCAAAAATCTCTCTGTCTTTGCCCTGCAATGGCTTCAGAATCCATTTCACCACATCAGCCTCTGAATCTAGATAGCACTTTGGCGGTTTGCAGGTCTTCAGATCGAGTGTTCTGATCGAAGTGAGGCTTTCGTCGAGACGTGGAACGATAGCCGGATTTGCCGCGCGCGAGTACGGAACGGGGTACTTCAGGACGGCAAGCATAACGCGCCGCGTTAAGTCGGAGCCATGTTGTTCCGAGAAATTTTCTAGCTTGGCCAAGATTCTAAGCGTGTGACCATTTCCCTCGAAACCGCCATGATCTCGCATGCAATAGTTGAGAGCGACCTCTCCACCGTGTCCGAAGGGAGGATGACCCAGGTCATGGCTGAAGCCAGCCGACTGTATCAAGCTGAGATCGGGTAGGAACTTAATCGCCGGGTGCTGCCCATACTTCGCGGCAATCTGTCGGGAAACGCTGCCGGCAATCTGAGCTACTTCAAGAGAATGCGTAAGCCGCGTCCGATAGAAATCGCTATCACCTAGGTTCAGAATCTGCGTTTTACCCTGAAGCCGCCGGAACGACCCCGAATGGACTATGCGAGCATAATCCACGTCGAACGGACTACGCGCATCGCCCTGGCGCTGCTTCCAGTCACTTTGCCTCTCACACCAGACTTCACTCATGCGCACGCCTCAGTATCGGACCATAACGAGAAAGGCTGTTGTATCGCAAACTCGATTATCGCAGGCCGATCAAAACGCGTCGATGTAGCTATTCGGCTGCAACGGCGGCGACTGAGACATTTCGCGCAAACAAACCTGTCTTCCGATCCACGCTGTAGCCTGCGTTCCTGAGCGCGATGAGCACCTCGCTCAGGTGTAAATGATCTACCGTTTGGTGGCGCCTAATGGCATCGCGAACAATAGCCGCGTATAAGTGACTTGGCGTGCGCATCGTTTCCGGAATGGACCGCAAGGCTCGTTCAATGAGCACGCTGGGATCGGCTTGTAAAAGCTCCTTGTCCTGCGTCGCATGTTCTATCGTGGCTGGCTTCTCGAGTGTCACTACTAGATCAACCGTCACGACTCCTTCCGATCCAGAATTGAGTCCCTTCACCGAGCGCTGACCTTTGTCGAGAATGGCGATATGCACGGGGACAGAACGAAATCCCGCGTCGCGTATCGCTCGCTGCACCAATCCCCAAATCTGTCCATCGCTGTTCCCAAAAACGACAGACATGTAGCGTCCGGGCTTTAGGACTCGGAACGCCTCCCCAAAGGCCCCCCTCAAGAGGTTCTCGTAGCGTTTAGCCGAACCATTCTTCTTACGGCCCGTGGTGTGCATCACCGCTTCACAACCGTGGTCGGTAGCCTGGCCGAGCCACGCCTCGTGAAACAGATTCATATCGCTGTAAAAGATATTGCTGCCGAATGGCGGGTCAGTGAACACATAATCGACCGACGCATCCGCGAGATGTTCGAGATCGTCCGCTGATGTCAGCGTGTAGGTGACATTTTCTGCCGCACGCGCACTAAAAAGCGGGGCCGCCTCGAACAAGTCCGCGTTCGCGCGAATGGCCGCTTCAACCTTCCGTTTGAAAAGCTCGAACACGCTCCATTCGTAGTAAACCGGAGCGATGTAGTACGTCTGGTTCTGCGCGTTCAACGGGCGCTGCGCGCTCCACTGATAGCGCCTTGATGCGCGCGGCAAAATGGCCGTGAAGGCGAACGAGAGCTTCTTTCGTGTTGTCTCATCTCCAAGAGCGTTGATCGTACGCCATAGCTCCAGCAACGCAATCGCATTACGGGGCGAGAAAAATTGCGCTGTCGTTATGAGCCCCGCTTTTCCCAAACCAGATCGGCTGAACATTTCTCGCGATTCATCTATGGCAAGCGAAGGAACTTCCCGCTGGCGCTCATCCGCTTCCGCCCTAGCGATCGCCTTGAGATCGACATCGCTAACGTCTTGTTCAACGAGACGGCCACTCTTGCCGCGTACCACCACCTGAACCGGCACGTCCCGTACACGCGCCCATTTGCGCTTAACAAATGGCGTTGAACATTTCGGACATTTATCAGGCGCGGCCGTGCGGCCCTTGCGCATCGCATTATAGAAAACCAGTTCGTTCTTGCACGACGGGCACACATAAGTGAAGGACCAGACCGTGCGGACCATTTCGACTTTTGCGCGATCCGACCCGCGCAGAGTCATGTAAAGATCGCCAAGCGCCGCCTTCGTCTGTGCAATCACCCTGTCAGCGGAAATGCGTAACTCAGTCGGATCAGTCTCCGTGAGATACCCGGTCGCGATGTGTCTGCCGAGTACGGAAATGTCGCTGAGCTGCCCGCGCCTTCCCAAACTTGCGGCCGCAAGACCGGTCATGCCCGAACCGGCGAATATATCGGCGACGATCTCGCCGGGACTGGTGAAGGTGTCGATGAAAGGCTGAATCGCCGCGATCGGTATCTTCGTCAGGTAGGCATGGCAGTTGTAAATTGCGTCAGTGCGGGGCGCTGTTACCGTGTCCGGCAGCCCATCAAGTTGGACTTTCAAGCTCGTCTCCACGAATCGAGGCCGCTAGTAGTCTAGCAGATGGGGAATATAGAGTCTGTAGACTCATAATAGGCACCTTCTAGCCTTCGCAGCGATTCCCCGCGAAGGAAACCGGTTGCCATCTCCTTCTCCTAAAAAGATTTTTGCCGCAAACATGCGGCGATTGCGCCTCCTGGCTGGACTTTCCCAGGAAGCTCTTGCCGACCGGGCCGGCCTACACCGGACCTACGTTAGCTCCATCGAGCGCGGTGAGCGCAACATCACTCTCGAAAACATCTTTCGCTTAGCCAATGCCCTTGGCGCTGACCCGCGCGAGCTGTTTGCCCCCGACAGGAAGGCCGGAGGCAAGTAATGGGCTTCAAGGCTGACACCAGCTTCTTGCGATACCTCAGCATGGGCGCGGTTGGCGCTCGCCATGTCATGAAGCTCATGAAGAAAGCAGGTTTCGAGCCGATCGAGCTTGAACGTTACTGCACATCCAACAAGATCTGGGCGACGAAGGTTAAGCGGCTGCGGTTGCCGGACATTCAGTGCGTACGCACCGGTTTGCGTGTTGAGGTGCGTGCCAAATCCGATTTGCAAATCCGAATGAGTGACGCGCCGGGCAATCCCGACCGCCGCTGGAATACAGGCATGCGGGACGAGGACTTAGCTGCTTTCATTGCTTGCGCAGATGACAACGGCACTCCCGTTCCCGCGACAGAACCTGTCTTTTTTTCTTACAGCGATCTCCGCAAGTCAGAGAAAACCTCGTCACTCGGTGACCCAAAAGCGGCCTCCGAAGGAACGGAGACCGCTCGAACCTGGCCTTCAATCGTGCCGAAACGCGACGGTGTGGTTGATTCCATCGAAAAGAGCGTGATCCGCGTCAAAATGGACGCCGATGATGAACGCCCGGCACGCCTTCAAACGTTTCAGTTACGGGGCAAGATACCCTATGTGGCGGTCGGAGACCGTTTTATCGCCGAAGCAACAATTATCGCGGGTGTACCTGCTCACCGGGTCGATTTCAAAACGTATCTGAAAAACAAATATGATCCTCTTGGTGAATTGGCCGCAAAAAATCCCGTGGACCGATATGCGGCGGTCAAGTCGCTCCGCTTCTTGTCCTCAAACAGAAAGCAAGCGGCGTCGGCCATAGAGCATCGATTGGATGCGGAGAAGGAAGAGCGAGTTTTGCTTGAAGCCGCTGGTGCCGGAACTGCGTTGGATTCCAACAAAGCTTGGGAGCGTCTTGAGAGCTTTGTCTGGAAGCAGGAACGGGCCGATCTACGAATGGAAACTGTTTTCATCCTCACGGAGCTGGCAACTCCTGGCGCCCGTGACGTCTTGATGAAGATCGCAACGGACAAGCAATTTGCCAACAATGAGATTCGACAGGCTGCGGTGTGGGGTCTTGGAAAGACGGGACTAAAACGATATGCCGATTTGGTCCCTTTTCTGAGCGATAGCGACCGTGATGTCGTTCTGCATGCGATAGCGGCTTTTGGAAGCGATACCCCCGAGCCTGTGATCGATCAGATCATTTCGGAGTTAACTTCCGGCGACAAGCAGCGCGCACCCGCCGCCTCCGAGGCCCTTCGTATCATCGGCAGCGATTCGGCCCTCAAACACCTAATCGTTGCCGCACACGAGAAGAAGGATTCGATTGATTGGGTGCTGGCGACACTCGGAAGATTGCGGGTAGATAAGGTACGCGATGCACTGAAGGGCGATGCGCTGCTTGAGCGTCTTCGGCCTTTAATGCTCCTGTCCAACAGCATGAATTGGATCGCCGAGGACGCTGTGGATATCGATATGAAGTTTCTTCTTAAACAGAATCTCTAGGCTAGGTGCTCCACTGGGTAGCTGGTCTGACGTGTTACCCCGAGTGTTACCCCGGGAGCAATGCCACAGCGGTATCCTGGAAATTATGCCCGCTAAGTAATTGATTTCTTGGTGGGCGGTGACGGGCTCGAACCGCCGACCCTCTCGGTGTAAACGAGATGCTCTACCAGCTGAGCTAACCGCCCGCGCCCCGTGCTTTAGCCCTCCGCGCCCGCCTCCCGCAACGTCCCTCTCGAAACGCGAATGCCCCCGCAAACGGCGGGAGCATCCGAAATTCCCGCGAAATCGGCGCTTAGCGCACGATCCGCCTTACATCGCCACCGTGTTGACGGCGTCTTTCAGGCCCTTGCCGGCGGTGAATTTCGGGGCTTTCGAAGCCGCGATATGCACGGGTTCGCCGGTACGGGGATTGCGGCCTTCGCGCGCCTTGCGCTGGGAAACCGTGAAGCTGCCGAAACCGACGAGCTTGACCTCATCGCCCTGCTTCAAGGCCCCGGTGATGATGTCGAACGTGGCTTCGACCGCCTTGGCCGCGTCGTTCTTGTTGATCTGCGCCTTGTCCGAAACCATTGCGATCAGTTCGTTCTTGGTCATCGAACCATCCCCTTTCAAGGATTTTTCAGAATCGGCGGCAAACGCCGCATGCGCGGGTTAGGTTCCCCTGCACCGGGGCGAAAAAAAGGCTGCTGGCGCGAAAACCCGCGTAAATCCTAGGTTTTGCTGATCGAGCCCTTAAAGGCAAAAGCGGCGGAGTTAATCCGCCGCTTTCAGGTTCTTGCCTAAGCTATTGAAAAGCTTAATGCGCGATAACGCCGGAGGAATCGTCCTCGTCCGCGATCTCGGGCGGCGGCGCATTCACAGGTTTTGCCGCATCCTCGTCCCACTCGATCGGCTCGGGCATGCGCATCAGCGCCTGCGCCAACACCTCGTCCATGCGCGAGACCGGAACCACTTCGAGGCCGCTCTTCACGTTGTCGGCGATTTCGGCGAGATCCTTGGCGTTCTCCTCGGGGATCAGCACCTTCTTGATGCCGCCGCGGTGGGCCGCCAGCAACTTCTCCTTGAGGCCGCCGATCGGCAGCACCATGCCGCGCAGCGTGATTTCGCCGGTCATCGCCACATCCTTGCGGATCGGAATTCCGGTCATCACCGAGACGATGGCGGTGACCATGGCCACGCCCGCCGACGGGCCGTCCTTCGGGGTCGCCCCTTCCGGCACGTGCACGTGGATGTCCTTCTTCTCGAACAAGGGCGGCGCGATCCCGAGCCCGATCGCGCGCGCGCGCACATAGGACGCCGCCGCCGAGATCGACTCCTTCATCACGTCGCGCAGATTGCCCGTCACCGTCATCTTGCCCTTGCCGGGCATCATCAGGCTTTCGATGGTGAGCAACTCGCCGCCGGCGTCGGTCCAGGCGAGGCCCGTCGCCACGCCCACCTGGTCCTCGCGCTCGGC
>Ga0075436_100000314_pt1 | contig 30875 bp, 34 predicted proteins | sample RhiMethybrSRZTD5_FD_75303 | JGI IMG/M metagenome (GOLD analysis project Ga0075436, IMG submission 75303) | Populus rhizosphere microbial communities from Tennessee, USA - Rhizosphere MetaG P. TD hybrid SRZTD5 | ecosystem: Host-associated > Plants > Roots > Rhizosphere > Soil | place: USA...
ATCCATCTCGTCGGCATCGCCGATCTCTCGCCGGCGAACGCCAAGGCCAACCTCGAGCGCGTCGGCTGGAAGCCGCCGGTCTTCTCCGCGCCGACGCTCGACGCTGCGCTCAAGTACCAGAGCACGCATCTGGGCGAGGACTGGCGTGCGCTCGTCGCGCATCCCGAGATCGACATCATCATCGAGGCGACCGGCAACCCGATCGCGGCGGTGGAGCACGCGCTCGCCGCCTTCGAGCACGGCAAGCACGTCGTCATGGTGACGGTCGAGGCGGACGCGTTCTGCGGCCCGCTGCTCGCGCAGAAAGCGGCGGCCGCGGGTGTCGTCTACAGCCTCGCCTATGGCGACCAGCCGGCGCTGATCTGCGATCTCGTCGATTGGGCACGCGCCGCGGGCTTTGCAGTGGTCGCCGCCGGCCGCGGCCACAAATGGCTGCCGCACTTCGCGCAATCGACGCCCGAAACGGTTTGGGGGTACTACGGCCTTACGCCGGAGCAGGCAAAGATCGGCGGCCTGAATCCGAAGATGTTCAACTCCTTCCTCGATGGCTCGAAGCCCGCGATCGAGACGACCGCCGTGTGCAACGCGACGGGTCTCACACCCGCGCCCGAGGGCTTGCTCTATCCGCCGGGCTCGGTGGACGAGATTCCGGCGCTCATGCGTCCGCGCGGCGAAGGCGGCACGCTGCACCACAAAGGCCAGGTCGAAGTCATTTCATCGCTGCGCGCGGACGGGACGCCGATCGCGTACGACATCCGCTTCGGCGTCTTCGTCGTGTTCGAAGGCGACACGGAATACATCCAGCGCTGCTTCAGCGAGTACGGCGTCAAGACCGATCCGTCCGGGCGCTACGCCTGCCTCTACAAGCGCTGGCACCTGATCGGCCTGGAGGTCGGCATCTCGGTCGCCTCCGTCGGCCTGCGCGGCGAGCCGACCGGCTGCGCGACGGGCTGGCGCGCCGATGCCGTTGCCGTCGCCAAAAAGAATCTCACCGCCGGCGAGCTGCTCGACGGCGAAGGCGGCTACACCGTCGTCGGCCGCCTGATGCCGGCCGCGGATTCGGCGGCGCAGGGCTGCCTGCCGCTCGGACTTGCGCACGGCTGGAAAATGCTGCGCCCGATCAGCGCTGGACAGCCGGTGCGCTGGGACGATGTCGCCGTCGATGCAACGAATAGCGCGGTCCGCCTGCGCCGCGAGATGGAGTCGAGCTTCCGCGAGCGGCTGCGGCCCGCGGCCTAGCTTCCCTCGATCCTGATGCCGGCCTCGCGGATGAGGCGCCCCGCGCGCTCGTAGTCGGCCCGGTTCATCTCGCTGAACTCTTTCACGCTGAGCGTTCCGGGCTCGCCCGCCAAGCCGGTAAGCCGGCCGCGGACATCGGGGAGCGCGAGCGCTTTGCGCAGCTCCTCGTGCAGCCGCCTGACGACGGCGGGAGCGGTGCCGCCGGTGGTGAAGAGGCCGTACCAGGTGCTCATCTCCGCGCCCTGCACGCCGGACTCCGCGAGCGTCGGCACGTCGGGAAGCCCGGGCGCGCGCTGCGGCGTCGTGACGGCGAGCGGGCGCAGGCGGCCGGCCTTGATCTGTCCCATCGCGGATGACGTGGTGTCGAACATCATCTCGACCTGCCCGCTGATGAGATCGACATGCGCCTGGCTCGAGCCCTTGTACGGTATATGCACCAGGCGCGTGCCCGTCGCGGTGGCGAACGCTTCGGCGGCGATATGCTGCGTGCTGCCGGTCCCCGCCGTCGCATAGCGCAGCGGCGCGGGCGCGCTGCGCATTTCCGCGAGCAGTTCCTGAACGGTGCGCGCTTTCACGGTCGGCGCGACGATCAATACGTTCGGCACCACGACGATGAGCCCGACCGGTTGCACGTCCTTCAACGGGTCGTAGGCGAGCTTCATGAGATGCGGCGCGATCGCCTGCGCCGTGTTGGTGGCGACGAGCAGCGTGTGCCCGTCGGGCGGCGCCTTGGCCGTGACGTCCGCGGCGATGGTGTTGGAAGCGCCGGGCCGGTTCTCGACGACAAAGGGCTGCTTCATGCTCTCGGCGAACTTGTCCGCGAGCATGCGCGCGATGATGTCCGTGCCCCCGCCCGCCGAGGCGCCGACCATGATGCGCACAGGCTTCGTGGGATACGGTTGAGCGAGGCAAGCGCTAGCCGCGAGGCAAGCGAAGAAGCAGAGGACGCCGCGCATGCGGCGCAGGGTACTACGGACTATGCGTATTCGATGCGGACGTTCGACAGGTAGTCGGCGTAGTCGGCGACCAGCTTGCCGAGATGGTCGACATTGCGCTCGCGGCCGCACTCTTCCAAGCGACGGCCGAGGACGCTGACGTACTCGAAGCCGTACGAGCCGCCGACGCCGCGCATGCGATGGCCGAGGTAGCGCACGTGGTCGAAGTCCCCGGCCAAAAGTGCACGACGCAGGCTCTCGACCTCTTCCCGACGGTTCCTGAGGAACGTGGGAATCAGCCCCAGTAGCGCCTTCGAAACCAGCGCGTGATATTTGAGAGTGTCGGCCACGGGCGCATTTCGCCGCAGGCGGGACCAAACCGCGAGGAATACCGTCACGCTCGCGGCTATTTGCCCGTTTGGAACACTTCTTTTGCGCAGCGGAAGGCCACCACCGCCGCCGGGACGCCGCAGTAGATCGCGGTCTGCATCAGCACTTCCTTGATCTCGTCCTTGGTGAGGCCATTGTTCAGCGCACCACGCAGGTGGAGCTTCAGCTCGTGCTCCTTGCCGAGCGCAGTGAGCATGCCGAGGTTCAGCACCGAGCGCATCTTGCGCGACAGGCCGGGCCGGTTCCAGATGTCGTTCCAGCAGTACGTGTTGAGAAGCTCGGTGAACTCCCGGTTGAAGTCGTCGACGCCCGCCATCGACTTCTCGACCCATTCCTTGCCCAGCACCTCGGTGCGGGTCTTCAGTCCCGAGTCGTAGCGCTCCTTGTGTGGCCGCTTGTCCATTTCCATGATTGCCTCCTCGGCGCGTGTTAGATGAGGGGAGCCACTATACTTTCTCCGGTGAAAAGACTCGACGCCCGCGTAGCGATCGTGACCGGCGGCGGCCACGGCATCGGCAGAGCCTATGCACACCGGCTCGCCGAGGAGGGCGCGAAGCTCGCCATCGCCGAGCTGGACGGCGCCGCCGCCGAACGGGTCGCAAGCGACGTCGGCGGGCTTGCGGTGCGCACGGACGTGTCGGACGAGGCGAGCGTCGCCGAGATGGCGCGACGCACGCTGGAGCGCTTCGGCCGCATCGACATCCTGGTCAACAACGCCGCCATGTTCGCCACGGTGCCGATGTCGCGCGCGCCTTTCGATGAGCTGGATCCCGCCGAATGGGACCGCATGATGGCGGTGAATCTGCGGGGTACCTGGCTCGCGTGCCGGGCCGTCATCCCGCAAATGAGGAAGCAGCGCTACGGCAAGATCATCAACATCAGCTCGAGCACTGCCATCAAGGGTTCGGCATCGCGCATCCACTACGTGACCTCCAAGGCCGGCATCCTCGGCTTCACGCGCACGCTCGCCATGGAGGTCGGCAAGGACAACATCTGCGTCAACTGCGTCGCACCCGGCAGCACACTGTCGGAGGAGAACGCGGACGACGCGCTGGTCAAGTATCGGCAGGCTGCCGCCTCTACGCGTGCGCTGCAGCGCATGCAGCGCCCGGAAGACCTGGTGGGCGCCGTCGCCTTCTTCGCTTCGTCCGATAGCGATTTCATCACCGGCCAGACGCTCGTCGTCGACGGCGGCGCATGCATGCACTAACTCCAAATCAGGGACAGACCACGGTTTCCAATCTGGAAATGCGGGGAAAACGTGGTCTGTCCCTGGTTTTCGCTTTGCTATGAGCCACGAAATCTCGCCGGAATGGGTACACGTACAGTACGCCGAGCGCTCGCAGTTCACCGAGGTGTACGGCTTCGCCGGCTCGCAGGGCATGGTGAATTGCGAAGGCGTGCGCTACGTGCCGAAGGGCAAGCCCTCGAAGACGCTCGCGGTCTATATGCATCCGTCCTCGACGCTCCAGCTTCTGCCGATGCCGGCGGCGATGGCGCGCGCCGGGGTGCATGTGCTGTGTGCGGGCAGCCGTTTCGCCCGCAACGACACGCCGCTCGTCATGGAGAAGGTCGTGCTCGACCTCGGTGCCTATATGCGGCACGCGCGAGAGCGCTGGGGATACGAGCGCATCGTGCTGTGCGGCTGGTCGGGCGGCGGCTCGCTCGCGCTTTTCTACCAGGCGCAGGCGCAAAAACCGACCGTGTCTCAAACACCGGCCGGCGATCCGGTGGATCTCGGCGGCCTGCTGCCCGCCGACGCGATGATCTTCCAGGCGGCGCATCTCTCTCGCGCACGCATGCTCGCCGAGTGGATCGATCCCTCGGTGACCGACGAGGCGGACCCCGACCGGCGCGATCTCGACCTCGACATCTACAACCCCAAATGCCCGCACCAGCCGCCGTACACGGCGGAGTTCGTCAAGCGCTTCCGCGCCGCGCAGCTCGCGCGCATGCGCCGGCGCACGGCATGGGTGAAGGAGACGCTCGCGACGCTCAAGCGCCGCGGCGGCGACGAGGTCGAGCGCGGCTTTGTCACGTATCGCACGATGGCCGACCTGCGCTTCATGGATCCGGCGGTCGACCCGAACGACCGTAAGCCGCGCTGGTGCTATCTGGGAAAACCGGAGACGGCAAACACCGGCCCGGTGGGCATCGGCCGCTTTTCGACGCTGCGCGCCTGGCTTTCGCAATGGTCCGTGGACGACTCGAACGCAGACGGCCCGCGCAGCGCGGCGTCGATCACCGTACCGCTGCTTGCGATCGAGAACTCGGCGGACGATGCGGTGCCCCAACCGCACGCGCGCATCATCCACGACGCGGCCGCAAGCCGCGACAAGACCTTTAAGATGATCAAGGGCGCGACGCATTACTATCAAGGACAGCCGGAGCTGCTTGCGCAGGCGGTAGAGACGTGCCTCGGCTGGATGCGCGAGCGGCGCCTCATCGACTGATTGCAGCTAGACTCCCGATAGAGGAGGAGGGACATGGCACTCATCAAGGACGCGGACAGCATTCTCGAAGGCAAGAAGGTCAACGTGCGCAAGAGCGGCGACAAGTTCGACAACACGAGCCTGCTGCCCGACGACGAGTGGTATCCAAAGGCGGTGCGCGCCAAGATCCGCCCGGCGCGCTGGAACTGGAAGGACTGCCTCGCGAAGCTGAAGAGCATCGCTTCCGACCCGATTCCCGGCGCCGATCGGCGCTTCATCATCCTCGTCAACAAGGACACCGAAGAGATGATGGGCACCGCGCCCGGCGCGCTGATTGGTATGACCATCCTCAACCCGGGCGAGGGACTGAAGCCCCACCGGCACAACTCCTTCGCGATCTACCACGTGCTCCAGGGCAAGGGCTTCGACGTGATGCAGGACGAGGAGGACGCCGAGCCCACCAAGATCGAGTGGGAGAAGGGCGACACGTTCCTGTGCCCCGCGTGGACCTACCACCAGCACGTGAACGATGGCGACGAGCAGGCGATCATTCTCACCGTGCAGGACTTCCCGCTCATGGCGGCGCAGCGCAGCCTGCTGTTCGAGGAGCCGCGCGGCCGCGAGAACATCAAGCTCGTCAATCAGAAGTTCGTGCCGCACAAGGACACCGCCGGCAGCTTCAAGCTCGACGTCTGACATGGCGACGCTGAGCGAGGACATGAAGCGCATGGTGAGCGCGCTCAAGCTCTGTTACGTCGCCACCGTGACGCCGGAAGGCAGGCCCAATCTCTCGCCGAAAGGCTCGCTCAAGGTGCTCGACGACGAGCACCTCGCCTTCGCCGACATCATGTCGCCGCAGACGATGCGCAACCTGGCGAAGAACCCCTACATCGAAGTGAACATGGTCGATCCCTTCCTGCGGCGCGGCTACCGCTTCAAGGGCGTGTGCGAGGTGCATCGCGAGGGGCCGATCTTCGATAACGTCGCGAATGAGCTCTGGAACCGCGAGGGACGCCAGTACCCGGTGAACGCCGTGGTGCGCATCAAGGTCGAGCAGGCGGCGCCGGTGAAATCGCCAGCGTATGTTTTCAACACCGGCGTAAAGGAAGACGACGTGCGGCGCATCTGGCTCGAGCGCTACGGCGTGCGTGGGCTCGAGAAATGAACGTTGCCTCGCGCTTCATCGACACCCATGTGCAGGCGAACCTCGGACCGCACCGCGCGCTCGAATGGGCGGACAAGCATTACTCGTATTACGACCTGGCGGCGCTCGCGAACCGCGCCGGCAACCTGCTCCAGTCGCGCGGCGCGGGTCCCGGCACACGCGTGCTGATCCTCATGCCCGAATCGCCCGGTTATGTGGGCTGCCTCATCGGCGTGCTGAAGATCGGGGCGGTAGCGGTCCTCTCGGCTGCGGATGCCGGCGCGAAGCTCGCCGTCGTGCATTCCAGTTTGCTCGGCAAGCTGCAGGCGCCGCTCGCCAAGGGGGATGTGCTCCTCGCGGGCGAGGCCAAGGATGGCTACCCATCCTTTGCCGAGCTCATGCGTGCGCAGGCTTCGTCGCTCGTGGCGATCGAGGTGCCGCCCGACGTGCCGGCGCTCGTGCTGGAAAGCCGTCAGGTGTCGCAACGCGAGCTCGAGGTGGCGATGGCGGATCCGAAGGCGGGCGGGCTCGGCAGGGTGGGCGAGTTGCTGCGCACGCTCGCCAACGCGCAGACTGCCAAACTAACTTCATAACCGGAGGGGAAAAATGGGAGGCCAGTTGAAGCACATCGTCTGCGCGGCGCTTGCGGCGCTGCTCGTGCCCTGCGCGCAGGCGCAGGACACGATCAAGATCGGCGTCATCACCGACCGCGTCGGGCCGGCGAAGCCCTATGCCGAGCCGATCACCGAGGGCGTCGTGTTCGGCGCGAACGAGATCAACGCGAAGGGCGGCGTGCTCGGCAAGAAGCTCGAGCTGCAGATCGAGGACGACCAGGGCAAGCCGGACGTCTCGGCAACGATGGCGCGCAAGCTCGTCGAGGACGGCGCCGTTTTCATCATGAGCCTCTCGCTCACGCCCGCGACGCAGCAGGCGCAGACCGTGACGCTCGAGACCAAGACGCCGCAGCTCACGCCGTCGAACTCGGGCGACACGCTCACGACTCAGATCAACAACCCGTATTTCTGGCAGACCGGACCGCTCGGCTCGACGCAGATCGCGACCCTCCTTTCGTATGCCAAGGCGCGCAACTACAAGCAGGTCGCGCTCGTGGCCGACAACTCGGACCTGGGACAGCTGCTCGCCAAGTTCTTCCGCATGGGCCTCGAGAAGCAGGGCATCCAGATCGTGAGCGAGGAGCTCATCTCGCGCGGTGCGACCTCCGCGGAGCCGCAGATGCAGAAGGTGCGCGCCGCAAGACCGCAGGCGCTCGTCTCGGCGGGTGTGCTGACCGCGGAGAACGTGCTCATGCTCAAGGCCTACCGCCAGATGGGGCTGAAGATGCCGATCCTCGCGTCGTACAACTTCTCGGTGCCGGTCTACATGAGCGTCGCACAGGGGCTGCTCGACGGCGTGACGTTCGTCGACGCCTACGACCCGGACAAGCCCGCGGTGAAGCAGTTCGTCGCCGCGTTCAAGAAGGCGACCGGCAAGGAGCCCTGGAACCTGACCGGCTATGGCTACGACGGCATCCATCTCGTCGCCGACGCGATCCGCCGCGCCGGGTCGACCGACAAGGAGAAGATCCGCGCCGCCATGCAGGCCACCAAGGGGCTCCATGGCGTCATGGGTTCCAAGGATGCGGCCTACGGCTTTGCGGAGGGCAAGCGCACCGGCTTCGACCCGAACGGCATGGTGGTGCGCGTCTACGAAGGAGACCGGCAGGGCCGCGTCCTGCATGTCGGCCTGAAGTAGCCGTTGCAGGACTTCCTCGAGCTCGCCGTCGGCGCGGCGGCCTCGGGCTGCATCTACGGCCTGCTCGCGCTCTCGTACCTGGTGATGATCCGGCCGACCGGCGTCATCAACTTTGCGGTGGGCGAGTGGGCGATGATCGCCGCCTTCGCCGGCTTCCTGCTCCTCACGGGCGCGCACTGGTCCTATCCACTCGGCATGGCGGCGATCGTCGCCTTCATGCTGGTGCTCGGCTGGGCCACCGAGCGCATCGCCGTGCGGCCGCTGCTCGACGCCGGCGCGCCCGTACTCGCGCCGATCCTCGCGCTCCTCGGCATGCTGGTCGTGTTCCGCGAGTCGATCTCGCTCGCCTTCGGGCCGGATCCGCGCCAGGTGCCGTACCCCTTCGGCTTCGGCCGCCTGGAGCTCGGCCCGCTTGCCGGGTCCTACCAGAGCTTCTTCATGATCGGCGTCTCGGCGCTCGTCTTCGGCGCCGCCTGGTACTTCTTCGAGCGCACCGTCTGGGGCAAGTGCTTCGAGGCGGTGGCGCTCAACCGGCGCGCGGCGGCGCTGATGGGCATCAACCTTTCGCGCGTCACCGCGCTCTCGTTCGCCGCCGGATCCGGCATCGCCGGTGTCGCCGGCATCCTGATCGCGCCGAACATCTCCGCGCACTACCTGATGGGCGTGCCGCTCGCCATCCAGGGCTTCACCGCCCTCGTGATCGGCGGCGTGGGGCGCGTCGAAGGCGCGCTCCTCGGCGGCCTGCTGCTCGCCTTCGCGGAGCAGCTCACCGTGCGCTATGCGCCCGTTCCGGCCGGCTATGCGCAGGGCGTGCCGCTCGTGCTGCTGATGATTTTTCTAATCGTGAGACCGACGGGACTGCTGAGGGCGAGAGCATGAAATCCATCGCGCTGGGGCTCGGCGCAGCGATCGCGCTGTCAGCGCTCGCTTTCTTGCTCGGCGACTACCACAACGATGTCTATCGCAAGCTGCTGCTCTGGATCGCGCTTGCGCTCTCGTACAACTTCGTCTTCGGCATCTGCGGCCAGGTCACGTTCTCGCATTTCGCCTTCTACGGCATCGGCGCCTATGCCATCGTCATCCTGCTCTTCACCGCGGCGTTTCCGCTGCCGCTCGCGATCGTCTGCGGCGTCGCTCTTTGCGTGGCGCTCGCCCTCGCGGTGGCGATTCCGGCGACGCGGCTCGAAGGTTTCTATCTCGCGCTCGCGACCATGGCGTTCGCGCAGCTCTTCATCGTCGTGCTGAACGAAGGTGGCGCCATCACCGGTGGCACGGGCGGCCTCGCGAGCTACCGACTGCCGCCGGTGCTCGGGCTCGATCTCTCGGGCCGGGCTTACACCGTCGTCATCGTGCTCGTGCTTATCGGCACCGCGGCGGTCCTGCGCCGCGTCGACCACTCCTGGTTCGGTCGTGCCTGCCGGGCGGTGCGCGACAACCCGGAGGCGGCGGCCGCGATGGGCGTCGACGTGGCGCGCACCAAGGTGATCGCCTTCACGCTCTCGAGCGTGCTCGCCGGCATCGCCGGCATGGCGTACGCGTTCGTCGACAACACGGTGAATCCGCCGATCTTCGGCCTGGAGAACGCGTTCCTCGTGCTTTTCATGGTGATCGTCGGCGGCAGCGGCCGCCATGCCGGCGCCGTGGTCGGCACGGTGCTGCTTTATTTGCTTCCGTTCATCCTCTCACCGCTCATCGGCCAGCACCATGCGCTCGTCTTCGGCGTGCTGATGGTGACGGCGATCCTCCTGCAGCCGCGCGGGCTGATCGGTCTCTACGACCGGCTGGCGCGGCGATGAGCGCTCTGCTCGAGGTGCGCGGCCTCAGCAAGCGCTTCGGCGGATTGACGGCCGTGCGTGAGCTCGACTTCGAGGTGCGCGTAGGAGAGATCCTCGGCGTCATCGGTCCTAACGGCGCCGGCAAGACGACGACCTTCAACGTCGTCGCCGGCGCCTATCGCGCCGACGCGGGCGAGATCCGCTTCGCGGGCGAATCGATCGCCGGCCTGCCGCCGCATCGCATCGCCGCGCGCGGCGTGATGCGCACCTTCCAGCACAACCGCCCCTTCGGCGGCATGGCGGCCATCGACAACGTGCTCGTGGGCGCCCATACGCGCTTCCGGCGCCGGCTGTGGTCCATCGTGCTCGGCGGCGCGCGCGAAGAAGAGACGCGGCAGCGCGAACGGGCGCAGGAGCTCGTGCAATTCGTCGGACTGGGCGAGGCCGTGGCCGCCGATGTCACCACGCTGTCGTTCGGCCAGGGCCGGATGCTCGAGATCGCGCGCGCGCTCGCCGGCGAGCCGCGGCTCATCCTGCTCGACGAGCCGGCGGCCGGGCTTACGCCCGCCGAGTGCACGCGGCTTGCCGACATCATCCGCGGTATCGCGGCGCGCGGCATCGCCGTGCTGCTGATCGAGCACGACATGCATTTCCTGCTGGCGCTCGCGCACCGCGTCGTGGTGCTCAACTTCGGCGCGAAAATCGCCGACGGCCTGCCGGACGAAATCCGCGCGCATCCGGCGGTCATGGACGCTTATCTGGGTAGCCATGCTGCGCATCAATGAGCTCAGCGCGAGCCACGGGCCAGCGCCCATCCTGCGCGGCGTGTCGCTGCACATCGAGCGCGGCGAGAGCGTCACGCTCCTCGGTCCGAACGGGGCCGGCAAGTCGACCCTCATGGCGGCGATCACCGGCACGATTGCGCGGCGCTCGGGCAGCGTGCGGCTCGAGGAGCGCGAGCTCGTGCGCGAGCCGAGCCACGCCATCGTCCGGCACGGCGTTGCCCTCGTGCCCGAGGGCCGGCTCGTCTTCGCACCGTTCAGCGTGCAGGACAATCTGCGCCTGGGCGCCGTGCGCCTCGCCGGTGACCTCGGCGAGCGCTACGACTACGTCTACGCGCTTTTTCCGCGCCTCTCCGAGCGGCGCCGCCAGGCGGCGGGCACGCTCTCCGGCGGCGAGCAGCAGATGCTCGCCATCGGCCGGGCGCTGATGAGCGCGCCGCGGCTCCTGCTCCTCGACGAGCCGTTCCTCGGGCTTGCGCCGCTCGTCGTGCAGGAGATCCGCCGGGCGCTGGAGAAGCTGCGCGAGAGCGGCCTAACACTCCTGATGGTCGAGCAGAAGCTCGACATCGCGCTCGCCTTCGCGAGCCGTGCTTATGTGCTGATGAAGGGGCGCGTCGCGCTCGAGGAGAGCACCGCGCGCCTCGCGCAGCGCGCGGATCTCGGCGACTTGTACTTTTCGCTCGCTAGCGCCGCGCCGGCTCGTTGACGCGCGACACGAGCTGCGTCGGATTCACGAAGCGCAGCGCGATCAGCAGCCAGGCGAGCGTCACCGCCATATAGATGATCGCCATGGCGTCGACCGATTGCGGCGCGCGCACGCCGGCCGCGAACACCGCGTAGTAGAGCGCGACCACCAGCGTCTGGCTGTCGGGTCCCGACGTGAGAAACGTCAGCTCGAACATCGCGATCGTGCGCACGAGCACGAGGAGTGACGCCGCCAGGATGCCGGGCGCGAGCAAGGGCACGAGCACGTGCAGGAACACGCGCGCGGTGTTGGCGCCGAGCACGCGCGCCGCGGACTCGAGGTTCGGATCGATCTGCTCGATGAAAGGCGTCATCACGAGGATGACGAAGGGCAGCGCGGGCACGAGGTTGGCGAGGATCACGCCGTACAGCGTGCCGGCGAGCTGCACCTGGTACATCACCGTGGCGAGCGGAATGCCATAGGTGATCGGCGGCACGAGCAACGGCAGCAGGAAGAGCAGCATCAGTGCCCGCTTGCCGATGAAATCGCGACGGGCAAGCGCATACGCGGCGGGAACGCCGAGCAGGATGCAAAGGAGCACGACCGCGCCCACGACCTCGACGGTGACCCAGAGCACCTGGTCGAGCTGGAACTCCTTCCAGGCCGAGACATACCAGCCGGTGGTATAGCCGTCGGGCAGCCAGGTGCCGAGCCAGCGCCGAGCGAACGAGTTCGCCAGGACTGCGGTGATCATGAGCCCGATGTTGAGCACGAAAAGGATGATCAGCCCGCCTAGCAACGCCCGCCAGGCACGCACGGCAAGGCTCATCCCTTGCCTCCGGTCACCGGCCCGCGATAGGCGAGGCGGCGGGCGCCGAGCACGAACGCGACGATCGCGAGCTGGACGAAACCCATGACCATCGCCACAGCCGAGGCGAGCGAGTAGTCGTAGAGCTCGAACGCCGCTTCATAAGCGGCGATGGAAATCACGCGCGTCGGGCCGGCCGGTGAGCCGACGAGCACGGCGGATGGAAATACCGAGAACGCCTGCACGAACGCGAGGCAAAAGCACATCGCCAAGCCAGGAAGCAGCAGCGGGAAATAAATATGGCGAAACTGCGCCCACGCTCCCGCGCCGAGCGTCGCGGCAGCGCGCGCGAGCACGGGATCGATGCCGGTGACGTAGGACAGGATGAGGAGAAACGCGAACGGGAAGCCAGAAATGACGAGCGAGATCAGCACGCCCCAGTAGTTGTGCGTAAGGCGTATCGGGCCGTCGTACAGATGCAGCAGCTGGAGGAATTGCGCGAGCCAGCCGCGCGGACCGAAGTAGGTGAGCATGCCCTCGGCGATGAGCACCGTGCCGAGCGTAATGGGCACCACGAGGACGGTGGTCAGCCATTTCTGCCCACGGCTCGGCACGCGCATGCGGTAGGCGATCGGAAGAGCGAGACCGACGTTGATGAGGGTTGCGGGCAGCGCCAGCTTCAGCGTGATGCCGATCGTCGGCCAGAGCCGATCGGAGCTGAAGAACTGCACGTAGTTGGCGAGCCGGTCGCCCTTCGCCGGCTCGAACGAAAGCAGCAGCCCGTAGGCGAACGGATAGATGAAAAGCGCCGCCACCAGCAGCGCGGCCGGCGCGGCGAGGAGGACGGTGCGGTCTCTCATCCGTCGCGGTAGACGAGCAGGCGATGCGGCGCAAGCGCGATGCGCACCTCATCGCCGAGTCGGGTCTGCATATGGGTGCGCACGTGCACTCGCGTGCGGTCGGCGAGCACCACATCGACGAGCGAGTCGCGGCCGCCGTATTCGATGTTATCGACGCGTCCCTGGAGCGGGCCGTCGGCGAGCGAGAGGTCCTCGGGCCGGATCGCGGCGTGCACGCGCTCGCCCGCGGAAAGCGACGCCATGGCGCGGCCGCGCAGCCCACCGCTCAGCAGGACTTCGCTTCCCTGCACATGTTCGACCGTGGCGGCGAGCTCATTGCGATAGCCCATGAAGCGGGCGACGTCGAGGTCCGCCGGCTCGGCGTAAATCTCGGCCGGCGCGCCGACCTGCCGGGCGCGGCCGTCCTTCATGACGACGATGCGGTCCGCCATGGAGAGCGCCTCTTCCTGATCGTGCGTCACGTAGATGGTGGCGCGGCCGAGGCTGCGGTGGATGCGGCGGATCTCGGCGCGCATCTCGAGGCGCAGGCGCGCATCGAGGTTGGAGAGCGGCTCGTCCATCAGCACGAGCGGCGGCTCGACGACGATGGCGCGCGCGATGGCGACGCGCTGCTGCTGTCCGCCGGAGAGCTGGCCGGGCAGCTTCTCTTCGTGCCCCGAGAGCTGCACCAGCTCGAGCGCTCGCGCCACCCGGTTGTCGATCTGCGTGCCCGATACGCCGCGCATGCGCAGGCCGAAGCCGACGTTCGCGCGCACGCTCATGTGCGGGAAGAGGGCGTAGTTCTGGAACACCATGCCGAACCCGCGCTTCTCCGGCGCGAGCTCGTCGATGCGCAGCTCGTCGAGCCAGATGCTCCCGGCGCTGAGCGCCAGCAGCCCGGCGATGCAATTCAGCGCCGTGGACTTGCCGCAGCCGGAGGGACCGAGGAGGGCGATGAACTCGCCGCGCCGGACGGTGAGCGTCAGCGCATCGAGCGCGGCAACCTCGCGGCTGCCGTGCGCGAAGCGCCGCGTGACCGCGTCGAGGCGAAGCTCGCGGAAGTCGGGGTTCAGCTTGTTACTTGGTCTTCTGCGCTCCGACCTGCTGATCCCAGATGCGGAACGCTTCGACCTGCGCCTTGGCTTCCAGCGATTGGGTGTGCGGGAACTCTTTCAGCCACCGGTCGTACTCGGGGCGTCCGAACTCGCCGATCGCGTCCTGGCTTTCCTTCGGCGCCATCGAGAGCGTCACGTTCTTCACCGCCGGCCCGGGATAGAAGTAGCCCTTGTCGTAGGTGAGCGCCTGCGATTCGGGACGCAGCAGCCACGCCATGAGGTCGAGCACCACGGCGAGCTTCTCCGGCGGGATGCCCTTCGGCACGACCATGTAATGCGCGTCGTTCACCCAGGTCATGCCCTTGAATGGCGCGACCTTGTAGTTCTTCGGCACGATGCCGAGGATGCGGGGGTTGAGATCCCAGCCGGTCATCGTCACCGTCATGTCGCGGGAACCTTCGCCGAGCTCCTTCATCACGGCGCCGGTGCCGGTCGGGTAGTACTCGATGCAACTATTCAGCTCTTTCAAATAGGCCCACGTCTTTTCCCATCCATTCACCGGGTCCTTCGGGTTCTTGTCGCCGAGGATGAAGGGCAGGCCCATGATGAACGTGCGGCCGGGGCCGGAGTTCGCCGGGCGCGCGTAGATGAAACGGTTCGGGTTCGCCTTGCACCAGGCGAGCAGCTCCTGGGGCGTGCTCGGCGCCTGCTTCACCTTGTCGGGATTGAATTCGAGCAGCGGCCCGGCCGGCATGAACGTCACGACCAAGCCCTGGTTCTGCGCGAGCTCCTGCATCTTCGCCGCGGGCGCCTGGTAGTTCTCCATCAGCTTGGGAAACTTGCTCGCATAAGTCGGCAGAATCGGCGTCCACAGGCCTTGCTCGATGCCCGCGGCGAGCGCGTCGGTGCCGGTGAGCACGAGGTCGATGTCGACACGCTTCGCACCCTGCATCGCCTTGATCTTGCCGGGCAGCTCCGGGGCCGGGGCTTTCGTAAAGGTGACGCGCGAGACCAGGTTCGGGTGCTTGGCGCGGTAGCCCTCAATCGCATCCTGCGTCAGCGCCAGGTTGCCTGCCACGTCGACGACGTTCAGCGTGACAGGGCTCTTCGGCAGCGCGGGCGCCTGCGCCGTGGCATAGAGCGAGACGAGCGCGCCAAGCGCGCCGACGATGATCCGTAGCATGACTTCTCCTCTCGGCTGCGATTCTACTTCTTGACCTGCATGCGCTGAATCCATGTCTTCAGACCGACCACCAGATCGGTGAGGAACTTGCGTGTCGCCTCGTCGGTGATTTTTCCCTGCGCGTCGAACTTGGACCCCGCGTTGCCGATGAACACCTCGGGCCGCGGCAGCACGTGGCCCCAGAGCTGGCCGAGGATGCGGCGCAGGTCGTACTGAACGCGCGCGCCGCCCATCGGGCCCTGCGACACCGAGAAGAGGGCGATGGGCTTGTCCTGCCACGACTGGTTCGGCGGGCGCGAGGCCCAGTCGATGGCGTTCTTGAGCGCGCCCGAGAGCGAGAAGTTGTATTCCGGGCTCGCGATCAATACGCCGTCGGCTGCGGTCACTTCGGCACGGAAGCGCTTGGCGGATTCCGGCAGGCCGGCGTCGAACACATCCTGGTTGAAAAGCGGAATGTCGTCGATGCGCGCGAGCGTCATCGTCATGCCGGGCGGCATGAGCTCGGCGCAGGCCTTCAACGCCGCGGTGTTGAACGATCCTTTGCGCAGGCTGCCGCTGATGCCGAGCACCTTGAGGTCTGCCACCACGTTTCTCCCAGGATTCGAAAAGCGGCGAGTTTACCGCGGCTCATGTTCATGCCGGTGGTGCAGGTCCGGGTAATGCGGGTGGCGATGGCGCAGCCGGCCGTGCTCGTGGACGTGCCAATGCGGCTCGCGGCCGTCCTGACCCGGCTCGTGCGCATGCCGGTGATGCACATCGTGCACGTGCTCGTGCGAATGCCTGATCGGCTCGTGCACATGCTCGTGCTCGTGGCGCTCGGTCAGGTGCAGCCATACGCCGATTCCCATCAGCGCCGCCGCTGCCCAGAACGCGGGACCGGCGCGCTCGGCAAAGAAGAGCAGGGCGAGCGCCGCACCGAAGAACGGTGCGACCGAGAAATACGCGCTGGTGCGCGCCGTTCCGAGCTCGCGCAGCGCCATGATGAAAAGGACGAGGCTCACGCCATAGCCAAAGAGGCCGACGATTCCGGCGAGCAGGAGCGCACCGGGTGCGGGTGCATGCGCGCCCAGCATTAGCGCGAGGCCGAGATTCGCCCCCCCGGCGACGACGCCCTTCAGGGCAGCGAGCAAAACCGCATCGCCGCCCGATACGCGGCGCGTGAGGTTGTTGTCGAGCGCCCATGCCAGGCAGGCGCCGGCGATGAGAACCGGTCCCGCGAGCCCGCGCGCCTGGGGCATCTGCTCCCACGAAAGGACGACGCCGCCCGCCACGATCGCCGCCATGCCGGCGAAGACGCGCCGGTCCACGTTCTCGCGGAACACAAGCCATGCCAAGGCTGCGGTGAACACCGCCTCCAGGTTGAGGAGCAGCGACGCCGTCGCCGCATCGATGCGCGCGAGGCCGTACATGAGCATCGCCGGCCCGAGGATGCCGCCGGCACCGATCGCGCCCGCGAGCCACAGCCAGTCTGCAGGTGCGAATGTTGCCGGCCGCGCCGCCCCGCGCAGCTTTCGAATGCCGAGCCAGGCGGCGAGGCCGATGCCGCTGCCGAGATAGAGCACTCCGGCGAGCGCGAGCGGTGAGACGGCGCCAACGAGTAGTTTCGCGAGCGGCGTGCTCGCGCCGAAGAGCGCGGCTGACAGCAAGGCGTAAGCAATCGCGCGGCGGCGCATTGCCTATGCTAGTTCCATCTCCTAAACTTGCAGCCGTCGCACACGGGGGTGCCGGCAGACTCCCCGTCTCACAGACGCCGATGGCGTCCAAGCTCTGCTCTGACCCGGCTCGCGTGCCGGAAAGGAGCCATCATGAAACAAGCCTGCATCGCCGCCGCGACGATATTCGCAAGCAGCGCGGCCGTTGCGCAAACCGTTAACTTCGACGCCGATCCTGCCGGAGCGCTGCCCACGGGGTGGGAGCAGGGCGTGACCGGCAGGGGCACTCCGAAATGGGAAGTCCGCGCCGATGCCGGCGCGCCGAGCAAGCCGAACGTGCTCCAGCAATCGGGCAGCGGCACGTTCCCCTGGTGCGTTCTGCGCCAGGCATCGGTGGAAAACGGCTTCGTCGAAGTGCGCTTCAAGCCGATTTCCGGAAGCGAAGACCGCGCGGGTGGCATCGTGTGGCGCTGGAAGGACGGCAACAATTACTACGTCGCGCGCGCCAACGCGCTCGAGAACAACGTCTCGCTCTATCACACGTCCAGCGGCCGGCGTAACACCATCAAGTATGTCGACGCGCCGGTCGCGGCCAACGTCTGGCACACGCTGCGCATCGAGTTCTCCGGTACGCGCATCAAGGTCGCGCTGAACGGCAAGACGTATATCGATCTCGAGGACAAGCACATCTCCGGTCCCGGCGCAGTCGGGCTGTGGACCAAGGCGGACAGCGTGACCGCCTTCGACGACTTCAGCTACGGCTCGCAGTAGCGTAGGCCGAGTACAAATGATCGAGCACGCGCATCGCCTCGGCGAGGAGCGCGTCGTCGCTGCGCGCCTTCTCCTTGATCCCGCGCAGCATCGTCTCCAGCCCCTTGGCGTCCGGCACCGGGATTCCGCCGACGTCGAGGAAGTGCACGGCCGCGCCGACGGCGGCGAGGGCAGGATCATGGTCCAGGCCGAAGCTCGCCGCGAGCACTTCGAACGTGACCCGGTTCTTGACGTGCGTGAATTCGGCGCCGTCGAAGTCGAAGCCGACGGCGTTCTTCGGGCATTCGCTCGGCCGCGCGATCCAGACGAAGCGTGCCTCGCGGTCGATGAACCGCTTGATCAGCCAGGCGCTTGCCAGCCGGTCGACCCAGAGCGATTTGCGCGTGGCCCAGATGCGTTTCTGGAAGCGCTTCGGATCGACCTGACGCAGGCCTCTCTTGGAGAAGCGCGGCTCGCCGCCGGCGTACATCTGCCGGAAGCTCGCCTTGAGCTCGGTGAGCGCGGCAGCGACCTGCGCCTTCGCTTCGCCGGGGAAGAAGTCGATCTGCGAGAGCTTGTCCATGGCGCGCTCGAGGCGCCGGATGGCGGTCTGGCCGCGGCGCGCGCCGAGGCGCTCGAGCGAGGCGCGCGCGGCGCTGATCGATTGCACGAGCAAGGCGTACTGCGCGCCGCGGTCGAAGAGCTTGCGTATGTCGGCGAGCTGCGCCGGCGTGCTCGGCTTGAGCTCGGCCGTCATGGCGAACCCGCCGTGCGAGCGAACGTCCGACTCGACGCTGGCGAGCGCCGCGCCGTTCGCCGCCGCCGGCAGCAGGTACACGCCGTCGCGCAGCACGCCGCAGCCGCTGTCCTTCAGCGCGCGCCACAGGCGCATGCGCAACGTTGAATTGCGCGTCGGCAGGCTGAGCACCAGCGTATTGAAGCTTTCCATGTCTGTAGTATGTATCACACATAAGTGATAAAAGCTACGGAATGCAGTTGACCCTTGCCCGCTCGCGGCGTAGCGTGCCTTCCCTGTAGGGCAGGCGTCGCCTTCCCTAGCCGGGTCGATGCAGACACCCGGTCGACAAGGACCTGTCGTCCCAAGCGCTGCTCCGATTCCCTTCGGGGATGGAGGAGTGTCCATGAGCACCATCAGCTTAAAAACAGTCATCGCGGCAGCTGCTCTCTTCGCGTCAAGTGCGCTGGCCGAAACGCCGCGCGTGCTGCGCACCGTCCATGACCTGCCGCGCAACCAGGTATGGGTCCTGCAGCGCGATGCGGTGTATCTGCACGACGCCTCGACGCAGGCGCTGAAGCAGCGCTTCGAGTTGCCCGGCTGGATCTACGCAAGACAACAGTACGCCTGCGCGCCGGACCTGGCGGTCGATGCGCGCGGTGTCGCGGTGGTCTCGAGCAACATCGCGCCGATCGTCTGGCGCATCGACCCGCGCAGTTCGAAGGTCACGGCCCACGAGCTCACGCTCGATGCCGACAGCGACAAGGACGTCGGTTTCTCCGGGCTTGCCTATGCGCCCGACCAGGAGGCGTTCTTTGCCGTGAGCTCGATGCACGGGTCGCTCTGGCGCATCGACCCGCTGCTGCGCCGGGCGCAGAAGATCGCGGTGTCGCCGCCGCTCACCGACACGTGTGGTCTCAGCCTGGAGCGAAGCAAGATACGCCGCACCGTGGTTCTCTGCGCGCGCGCAGCACAAGGCTCCCGCGCAGTACACCTCGCGCCCGACCAGCGTGCGGCCTACGTGCGCGGCGCGGCGTGCACCTCAGCCAATGAAATGTAAGGAGATAGCCATGACGAGAATACTTGTCGCAGTGGCGCTGCTGACGGCGCTACCTGCCCGCGCAGCCGAGATCCGCATCCTTTGCGCTGCGGCAATGCAGACGGTCTTCAAGGAAGTCGCCCCGGCCTTCGAGCAAGCCTCTGGGCACAAGGTGGTCTTCGCCGTGGAGGAGGGGAAGATCGACCCGCAGCGCACCGTCGATATCGCCAGGGTGGGCGTCGGCATGGTCGTGCCCACCGGCACGCCGAAGCCAACCGTGACCTCGATGCAACCCAACTAGACAGGACTACCATGCGCTACCGACTGAAACAGATCCAATGCCGTCCCTGGACGCTCTCGTACCTCTCGGTGAAGCTCATCGAGAGCCACTATGAAAACAACTACGGCGGCGCGCTGCGGCGCCTGAACGCCATCACCGAGCAGCTCGAGTCGCTCGATTTCGATAAAACGCCACCGCACGTCCTCAACGGGCTCAAGCGCGAGCAGCTCGTCGCGCTCAATTCCACGCTGCTGCATGAGCTTTACTTTGCGAGCATGGGGGGCGACGGCCAGCCGACGAAGGCGATGAGCGAAATCCTGGCGCGCGACTTCGGCTCGCTCGATCGCTGGCGCGCGGAGTTCAGGGCAATGGGATATGCGCTCGGCGGCGGCTCGGGCTGGGTGCTGCTCACCTACGTGCCGCGCGACGGGCGCCTCATCAACCAGTACGCCGCCGAGCACTCGCAAGCCATCGCGGGTGGCGTGCCGATCCTCGCACTCGACATGTACGAGCACGCCTATCACATGGACTTCGGCGCCAATGCCAGGGCATACGTCGACACGTTCCTGCGCAACGTGGATTGGCCGGCGCTCGAGCTGCGCTACGAAGACGCGGCGAAAGTTCCGGGGCCGCGGCCGCTCGAGCAGCCGGAGTTCGGCGACATCCAGGGCATCGGCGTCGAGGAAGTGAAGCAGATGATGGCCGCCGGAAAGCCTCTCCAGGTCATCGACGTGCGCCCGCGGGCAGCGGTCACGCGCGGGCAGGACATCGCGGAGGGCGTCCAGTGGCGCGATCCCGAGCAGCTTCAGCAGTGGATCGGCGAGCTGTCGAAGTCCGAGCCCGTCGTGGTCTACTGCGCTTATGGGTTCCATGTCGGCTGCAAGACTGCGATCAAGCTGCGCGAGGCCGGCTTCGATGCGAAGTACATGAACAGCGGCCACTCCGGCTGGAGAGCGATCGGCCACCCGATCAAGATGCAGCCGTGATCAGTCGCATCCTCGCGGCGCGGGCGCTGCGCTCGTTTGCCGACGGCTTCATTGCCGTCGTGCTGCCGGCGTACCTGCTCGCGCTTGGGCTCGGGCAGCTCGAAGTCGGTTTCATCAGTACTTCGACGCTGCTCGGATCCGCGCTCGCGACGCTCGCCATCGGCCGCTGGGGAAACCGCTTCTCCATCCGCCGGCTGCTCATCGTCGCTGCGCTGCTCATGGCCGCCACCGGGCTCGCATTCGCCGGGTTCGCCGCGTTCTGGCCGCTCCTTGTCGTCGCGTTTTTCGGAACGCTGAACCCGTCGAGCGGCGATGCGAGCATCTTCATGCCGCTCGATCACACGGTGCTCGCGAGCGCCGTCGACCGCACGGGGGTCTTTGCGCGCTACAGCTTCATCGGCTCCATGGCGGGCGCGGTCGGCGCGCTCGCCGCCGGGCTGCCCGAATGGCTCGGCGCGCATATTGCCATGCTCGATGCGCTGCGCCTGATGTTCGTGCTGTATGGTCTGGTCGGCGTCGCCGTCTGGATCCTCTACCTCGGGCTCCCGGAACCGCACGCGGAGGTCGAAAAACCGCACGCACCGCTCGGGCCGTCGCGCGGCATCGTCTGGCGCCTCGCGGGCCTCTTCAGCATCGACTCCTTCGCCGGCGGCCTCGTGCTCAACTCGCTCCTCGCGCTCTGGCTCTTCGAGCGCTACGGCATGTCTCTCGCCGCAGCGGGCGCGTTCTTTTTCTGGACGGGACTTCTCTCCGCTGTGTCGCAGCTCGCCGCCGGTCCGCTCGCGCGCCGCATCGGCATGATCAACACGATGGTCTTCACCCACATCCCGTCGAGCCTCTTCCTCATCGGCGCGGCGCTCGCCTCCGATCTTCACGTCGTACTCGCATGCCTGCTTGCGAGAAGCCTGCTGTCGCAGATGGATGTACCGGCGCGCGGCGCGTTCGTCATGACGGTTGTCACGCCTGCCGAGCGGCCGGCGGCGGCGAGCTTCACTTCGGTGCCACGGAGCCTCGCGTCCGCCGTGAGCCCGTCGATCACCGGCGCCATGTTCGCCGCGGGCGCGATGGCGGCGCCGCTCGTCGCCTGCGGCGTGCTGAAAATCGCGTACGACCTTGCGCTATACGCGGCCTTTCGACGCGCGGAATCCGGCGAGCTCGCAGCCCAGCGCTGACATGGCCGCCGGCGTTCGCTCATCGCGGTGCTTGCGAAGAGCGGTGCCGCTGCATGGGTGCAAAGGTTCATCGCGTGAACTCGACTCCTTGCGCGAAGCTTTCACGCTATTGCCTTCGCACGAGTTGCGAATAGAATCGGCCGCACGGGGACTCGGCGGACTCCCCGCAGTTCAGACGCCTCCCGCGTCCAAGCTCTGCTCGGTTCCGGCTGTTGAGCGGAGAGGAAGCTTGCGCGAAGTTCACTTGCTCGGGTTGCTCATCTCATTGCTGTGGATGGCCAGCGCTGCCGCACAAGAGCACTGGCGCGCCGTCAGCGGCAGCGCGCTCACGACGCTTTTCGCCGACAAGGAGTTCGCCGATGGCGCGCATTTCGCGTATCGCTTGAAAAGCGACGGCACTTTCACCGGTACTGAGATGGCAAAAGAGGTGAGCGGGACCTGGCGCGTTGTCGGCGAGCAGTTGTGCTGGTCATGGGAGCGGCCGCCGGGCCCGCGCGAGTGCTACGACGTGCAGCAGGACCGGGCCAATGTACGCCTCCTGATCAACGGCTCTGAAGCGTGGTACGGCACCGTGGAGCGGATGCGATGAGCCGCCTTGCCTTTGCACTCTTATTGCTGCTGGCCGCAGTGCAGCCGGCGTTTGCCTATCGCCCATTCGACGGCACTGATGCGGATGTCGCCAAAGCCGGGGAAGCGGAGATCGAGCTCGGGCCGGTCCAATGGCTGCGCCAGAACGGAAAACGGTTCCTGCAGGCGCCGGCAGTGGTCGCAAATTTCGGCTTGTCGCACGAGCACGAACTCGTGATCGAGGGCCGCCAGGAGATCGCGATCGATCGGGAGCCCGGCGACCCGCGCTCGGCGATCGTCGACAGCGGCGCCTTCATCAAGCAGGTCCTGCGCCGCGGCGTGCTGCAGGACGAAAGCGGTCCGAGCATCGCGACCGAATACGGCCTTCTCCTCCCCGAAGTGCACGGCACCCCCGGGACGGGATTTTCCATCGCCGGCATCGTCTCGCAGCGCTGGCAGGCGGCCACCGTGCATCTGAACGCGGCCATTGTGCGCACACGCGAGCACGAATCCGACCTCTTCCTTGGGAGCATTTTCGAAGGCCCCATCACTTGGAAAGTCCGCCCGGTGGCCGAGATCTTCACCGATCGCACGAGCGGCGGCCCGCGCATCGATTCGCTGCTCGTCGGCGCCATCTGGCGTCTGCGCGAGGGCCTGTCTTTCGATGCCGGACTGCGCTCGGCGCGAGTGGCCAATGGCGACGCCATCCACGAGCTGCGCCTCGGGCTGACGTGGGCCTTTTCGTTGAAGGGAGAAAGATGAAAGCACTGGCCGTCGCGGCCTTTGCCTTCGCAGCCGCGCCGGCCTTGGCGCAAGCCCCGGTCGCGCTCGAGGCGACGATCGAGATGCCGGACGTGAAAGGACGCATCGACCACTTCGCGGCGGACGTGAAAGGACACCGCCTCTTCGTGGCGGCACTCGGCAACAACACGGTAGAGGTGCTCGACACCGCAGGTAACAAGCACGCGCGCAGCCTCGTCGGCTTCGGCGAGCCGCAGGGCATTGCGTATCTTCCGGAGTCGAAGCTTCTCTATATCGCAAATGGCAGCGCCGACCGGGTCGACGTGCTCGATGGCGAATCGCTTGCCCTGGTGAAGCGCATCCCGAGCCTCGCGGACGCGGACAACGTGCGCTACGATGCCGCGGCTCGCGTGGTGATCGTGGGCTATGGCAAAGGCGCGCTGCGCCTGCTGCGAGCGAAGGATGGGGAGGCGGCGGGCGAGATCCGCCTCGCCGGCCATCCGGAGTCCTTCCAGCTCGAAGCGAACGGCCCGCGCGCCTTCGTCAACGTGCCGACCGCGCAGCAAGTCGCGGTCGTCGATCGCGAGAAGCGCGCCGTGCTTGCCACGTGGCCGGTCCCGGTGCGCGCGAATTTCCCGATGGCGCTGGACGAGAAGGGCAAGCGCCTTTTCGTCGGCGCACGCTCGCCGGCCGAGCTCCTCGTCTACGACACCGAGTCGGGGCGCATCGTGGTCAGGCTACCGATCGGCGGCGATAGCGACGATATTTTTTATGACGCGCCACGCGCGCGCCTCTATGTCGTCTGCGGCGAGGGCCGCATCGACGTCCTGCGGCAGGAAACGCCGGATCGTTACGTGCACGAGGCGAGCATCAAGACGGCGCCGCGCGCGCGCACCGGGCTCTTCGTGCCGGAAGACGACAAGCTCTACGTCGCCGCGCCCGCGGCCGGAAAAGCGGCTGCGCGGATTCTCGTCTATCGCACGCGATGAAGTACACCCTGTGGCAGCTCGTGCAGTACATGACCAAGCTCGGCGCCATCGGCTTCGGCGGGCCGGTGGCGCTGGTCGGATATATGCACCGCGATCTCGTCGGCGAGCGCCAATGGATCTCGGAAGCCGACTACAAGGAGGGTCTCACCCTCGCGCAGCTCATGCCCGGGCCGCTCGCCGCCCAGCTCGCGATATACCTCGGCTATGTCGACTATGGCATTACGGGCGCCACGCTTGCCGGCGTGGCGTTCGTGCTGCCGTCGTTCGTGATGGTGGTGGCGCTTGGCGCCGCTTATGTCGCCTACGGCGGGCTCACATGGATGCAGGCGGTGTTCTACGGCGTCGGCGCCGCGGTGATCGGCATCATCGCGCTCAGCGCGTACAAGCTCACGACGAAGAGCATCGGCAAGGACAAGCTGCTCTGGGCGATCTATCTCGTCGCCGCGGCCGTGACCATCGTTACCGAGGCCGAGATCGTATGGATCTTCCTCATCTCCGGCGTCATTGCCTGGCTGGCCAAGGTCCCGCCGCGCTGGCTGGCGAAGGGCGGCAGCGCTCCGCTCATCATCCCGGTGCTTAATGCACTACCCCTTGCCTGCGCCGTCGGCGCGAGCACGGACTGGCCGGTGCTTACCAAGATCGCACTTTTCTTCGCGGAGGCGGGCGCTTTCGTCTTCGGCAGCGGACTCGCCATCGTGCCCTTCCTCTACGGCGGCGTGGTGAACGAGTACCACTGGCTCACCGAGCGGCAATTCGTCGACGCGGTCGCGGTGGCGATGATCACGCCCGGGCCCGTCGTGATCACGGTCGGCTTCATCGGCTACCTAGTAGCCGGCTTCGCCGGTGCGTCGGTCGCCGCGCTCGCGACTTTCCTCCCGTGCTATCTATTCACGATCATTCCGGCGCCGTACTTCCGCAAGCACGGCAAGAAGCCCGCCGTGGTTGCTTTCGTCGACGGCTGCACAGCGGCCGCGATCGGCACCATCACCGGCGCCGTCGTCGTCCTCGGCAGGCGGTCAATCACCGACGTGCCGACGATGCTGATCATGGCGGCCACGCTCGTGTTGCTGTGGAAGGCGAAAAAAATTCCGGAGCCGGTGATCGTCGCGGCTGCGGCGGTGACGGGACTGATCGTCTATCCGTTGCTCAAAGCGTAGGCACTATCAACTTTGGAGCTCACATGAAGCGCATTGGTTTGTGTGCGGTAAGCATCGGCGTCGTCCTCAGTGCATCAGCGAGTGTCGCAGCCGCGCAAGGCGGCTGGGATGCGGTCGCGAAGGCGATCGGGAGGTCCGGTACGGAAATGCCCGGCGGCGTCTATCGCGTCGGCATACCGCGCAGCGATCTGACGGTCACGGTCGACGGCGTGCAGCTCAAGCCCGCGCTCGCGCTGGGTTCATACGCCGTCTTCGAAAACGCGGGCAAGGAAGCGATGGTGATGGGCGATCTCGTGCTCTTGCAGGAAGAAGTGAACCCGGTGATGAAGAAGCTGATCGAGCAGGGCATCGAGATCACCGCGATCCATAACCATGTGCTGCGCGCGACGCCGCAGGTGATGTACATGCACTATCAGGGCCATGGCAACGCGGCGAAGCTCGCCGCTGCCGTGCGAAGCGCACTTCAAGAAAGCAAGACACCGCTCGAGCCGCCGGCGAAGGCCGGGGCGCAGCCGCAGATCGATCTCGATATCCAGGCGATCGAGTCAAAGCTCGGCGCTAAAGGCACCGCCAACGGCGGTGTCCTGGCATTCAGCATTCCGCGCGCGCAGCCGATCAAGGAGCACGGCATGACGGTGCCGCCCGCCATGGGCCTGGGCATCGCGATCAACTTCCAGCCGACCGGGAACGGCAAGGCGGCGATCACCGGCGACTTCGTGCTCGTCGCCAAGGAAGTGAACCCGGTGCTCAAGGCGCTACGCGACAACGGCATCGAGGTGACGGCGCTGCACAGCCACATGCTGGACGAGCAGCCGCGGCTCTTCTTCATGCACTTCTGGGCAAACGACGACGCGCAAAAGCTCGCCGACGGGCTAAAGGCCGCGCTGGCGAAGGCGCAGGTGAAGAAAGCGGCCGGCGGCTAGCGGCAGCGCACGGGGATCCCCTGCGCCTGGCGGCCGTCGACGCGCTCGCAGCTCACCCGCCGCGCATAGCGTTCCTCGCCGCGCCACACGAGCTCGTCCACCTCGCCTCGCGGGCAGCGCGTCTCGAGCGCGCAGAAGAGCGCGTCCGCGCCCTGCAGCTCGCAGCGGTGGCGCACGGCGCAGCCCGACCAGGTATTCGAGCGTACGAACTGGATGCCTTTTTCGTCGGCGCGTTCGACCCGGATGCGCTCCTCGTCGTCATAGAGGAGGTCGAGGAGGACAAAGCCATTCGCGGACCTGGCGATGTGCTTCGCGGAAGGGTAGGTCTGTTCCTGATCGAGCACGGTCCAGCGCCCGTAGACGTACGCAGGCGGTGCGTCGCGCGAGAACAGGATGCGCCGCTCCGTGTCCTGCCAATAGCCCTCGATGCTCAGGCTCATGCTCTGAGCGGCGGCCACGCCGCTCAGAGTTGCTAGAAAAAGCACCGCCAGCGCTCTCATGGACGCCTCCTTGCCGGGTATACACCCGGCGGAGCCGATTATTCGCTGCTACTTCGCGATGCGGACGAGCGTCACCTCGTTGGCGAGGCTGTTCGCGAGTACGAAGTCGCCCTGGCGCGTGACGTCGGTGTTGCGCACGATGTTGCCGCCGCCCGGGATCGCCCAGCTCTGGAACTTCTCGCTCTTCGGATCGAAGCGCACGACGGTATTCGGGCTCGCCTCGGACTCGCTGTACCAGATGGCTCCCCGGATCACCGAGATGCCGTAAGGCGCCGACTTCGGCCCGCTCGGCGACGCCCATTCCTTCACGTCACCGCTTTTCGGGTCGAGCCGGCCAAGGAAGCCGCGCGCATAGTCGGTGTACCAGACCATGTCGTCGGCCGTGATGGCGATGCGTCGCGGCCGCGCGCCCGGGTCGGGGAGCTTGTACTCCTTGATCTGGAGCGACTTCGGATCGACGCGCGCGACGCTGTTGACGCCGAACTGCACGACGAACACGTTGCCCTTGGAGTCGAGCGCCATGCCGTAAGGCCGCGACTTCGCCGTCGGCGGGGTGAGGAGCCTGATCTTTCCGGTCTTCGGGTCGAGCCGCCCGATGCGGTTCGCGTTCTGCACGGTAAACCAGAGGATGCCCGCTTTATCGAAGATGAGCGTGTGCGGGTCCTTCGCCTCCGGGTCGGGCATCTTGTACTCGGTGACTTGGCCGGTCTTGGGATTGAGCTTGCCGACGAGCGCCGCGGTATTGCCCGTGTACCAGATGTTGCCCTGTGCATCTTCCTTCAGGCCGTGCGGTCCGGAATGCGACGTCTTGAGCGGATACTCCTTGATGGTGTGCGTCTTCGGATCGATGCGGCCGAGCACGTTCGCCATCTGGCCCGTGTACCAGAGCGAGCCGTCGCGCGCCGCGAGCGGATCGTGCGGCCGCGAGCCCGGCGTCGGCACCTGCCAGGCTTTCATCGTCACTTTCATCGGTCCCGGAACGGCCACGGCCTCGGGCCGGCCCTTCACGGGATACGTCTTCTCGAGATAGGTGGCGAGCGCTGCCATCTTCTCGGGCGGTACGTTGGCGCCGTGGTTCATCATCATGCGCAGCACGGTGTTCCATCCATCCTCGGTGTAGCCGGTGCCGACGCGCGCAGAGAGGGGATGGCAGCTATTGCAGTTGGCGTCGATGAAGGCCTTGGCGTCGTTCGGCGAGTCCTGCTGCGCCCAGACTGGCAGTGCGAGCAGGGCGGATGCGATCAGCGAATATTTGGCGGGGCTCAATTGCGGCTCCTCTTTCCGTGAAATGAGCGGGCGGTCATCGTATGCCGCGGCCGCGAATAGGTAAACTGGGCGGCGCAACAAGCGAGGAGGAAGAGTGAAACGCTGGCTCATCGGCGCGCTGCTCGCGTTCGTCTCGAGTGCGGGCATCGCGCAAAGCTTCCCGGAGCGCCCGGTGCGCATCATCGTGCCGCTCACGCCGGGCGGCTCGCCGGACACGATCGCGCGCGCGATCGCGCAAGGCCTGAACGGCGTCTGGTCGCAGCCGGTGGTCGTGGAGAACCGGCCCGGCGGCAGCCAGAACATCGGCGCCGATGTCGTCGCGAAGAGCGCGCCGGACGGCTACACGTGGCTGCTCGCGCCCGACAACGTGTTCGCGACCAACCCATACCTGATGAAGCAGCCGTTCGATGCGCTCGCCGATTTCACGCCGGTGACGGAGGTCGGCCGCATCGCGTTCCTGCTCGTCGTGCACCCCTCGCTGCCGGCCAAATCCGTGCAGGAGCTCGTCACGTATGCGCGCGCGCATCCCGGCGAGCTGAATTACGGCTCCTCGGGGAACGGCAGCCCGCAGCACCTGGGCGCGATCTTGCTGCAGCAGCTCACCGGCATCAAGATGAACCACGTGCCGTACAAGGGAGCGGCACCGGCGATCAGCGACCTCCTGCCCGGGCGCATCCAGGTGTGGATCGGCGCGTCGAATACGCTCCTGCCGCACATCCGCGAAGGCAAGCTGCGGTTGCTCGGCAGCACGGCGCCCGAGCGCTTCGCGGTGCTGGGCGACGTGCCGACCATCGCCGAAGCGGGCGTGCCGGGCTACGCGCTCGATCCGTGGCTCGGAATGTTCGTGCCGGCGAAGACGCCGACCGAGATCGTGAATCGCATCCACGGCGAGATCGTGCGCATCCTGAACGGCGGCGAGCTGAAGAACCGGCTCGGAGCGCAGGGCATCGTCCTTACCACCAACGCGAGCCCCGGCGAGTTCACACAGTTCGTGAAGAGCGAGCACGCGCGCTGGGGCAAGATCATCCAGGAAGCGGGGATCAAGAGCGAATGAGCACATCGAGCGATATCAAGCGGGATTTGCTGTCGGCGCCGAGCGCACCGCGCGAGTACTGGGGCAGTGACGCGATCGCGACCATGCTGCGCGCGCTCGACGTGCCTTACCTCGCCCTCAACCCGGGCGCGAGCTATCGCGGCCTGCACGACAGCATCGTGAATTATCTCGGCAACGAGCGCCCGCAGATGCTGCTCTGCCTGCACGAAGAGTCGGCGGTCGCCATCGCTCACGGTTATGCAAAGGCGACCGGCCGCATGATGGGCGTGGTATTGCATTCCAACGTCGGGCTGATGCACGGCTCGATGGCGATCTTCAACGCGTGGTGCGACCGCATGCCGATGCTCATCCTCGGCGCCACGGGTCCGTGGGACGCCGCGCGGCGCCGGCCGTGGATCGACTGGATCCACACGGCCTCCGACCAGGGCGCGCTCGTGCGCGACTACACGAAGTGGGACAACCAGCCGGCATCGGTTCCCGCCGCCTACGAGGCGCTGATGCGCGCGGCGCAGATGGCGAACACGCCACCGCGCGGGCCGACCTACATCAACCTCGACGCCGCGCTCCAGGAGGGGAAGCTCGGCGAGCTGCCGCCGCTTCCGGAGGTGAGCCGCTTCCAGCCGCCCGCGCCCGTGCGCCCGGATGCCGCCGCCATCGCAAAGGCGGCGGAGCTCCTGTCCGGCGCGAAAAATCCGGCGCTGCTCATGGGCCGCGTGAGCCGCAGCGAAGCCGCCTGGAAAGCGCGCGTCGCACTGGCGGAAAAGATCCAGGCGCGCGTCTTCACCGACATCAAGGCGGCGTGCGCCTTTCCGACCGACCACCCGCTGCATGCGGCGCCGCCGGCGACGTTCCCCGACGGCAAGCTGCTGCGCGAGTGCGACGTCATCGCCTCGCTCGACTGGATCGATACCGCCGGCACGCTGAAGGCCGCGTGGGGCGATGCGCCGGTCGGCGCCAAGGTGATTCGCATCTCGGCGGATGCGCACGTCCATCGCGGCTGGAGCGCGGACTATCAAGGACTGCCGCCGGCCGATGCGTATCTCATGTGCGAGCCGGATGTCGCCGTGCCATTGCTTCTGGATGCAGTGCGTGCGCGTCCCGCGGCGGTGCAGCCGCGCAAGGAAGCACCAATGGAAGCCGACACCGCCGTTTCCATCCGCGCGCTCGCGCGTACGTTCAATGAGCTGACCGAAGGCATGGCCGTGTGCCTCTCCAAGCTGCCGCTCGGCTGGCATGGCGCGTATCGCCATTTCCGTCATCCGCTCGACTATCTCGGCGCCGATGGCGGCGGCGGAGTGGGTGCCGGTCCCGGCTGCACGGTGGGCGCGGCGCTCGCGCTGAACGGCTCGAAGCGCATGGTGGTCGGCATCATGGGAGATGGCGACTTCCTGATGGGCAACACGGCGCTCTGGACCGCGACGCACTACAAGCTGCCGTGCCTTTTCCTCGTCGCCAACAACCGCTCGTTCTACAACGACGAGATGCACCAGGAGCGCGTCGCCAAGGAGCGCGGGCGCCCGGTGGAGAACAAGTGGATCGGGCAGCGCATCGACGAGCCCGACATCGACCTCGCGATGATGGCACGCGCGCAAGGCGCGGTCGGCATCGGCCCGGTGCGCGAGCTGAAGGACCTCAGGCCCTCGATCGAGCGGGCGATCCAGGAAGTGAAGGCGGGCGCGGTGTGCGTGGTCGACGTGCGCGTGATGCCGGGCTACGACGCGCCGGTGACCGGCACCGGGGCCAGCGCGACGCGGCGCTGACTGGCGCAGGCGCTCGCCTATCCGCAGTTCCGGCGGCTCTGGACGAGCTCGCTCCTCTCCTGGGGGAGCCAGTGGATCCAGCAGGCGGCGCTCGGCTGGGTGGTGTACGAGGTGACCGGATCGGCGGCGCTCGTCGGCACCGTGCTCGGCGTGCGCGCGATCCCGATGTTCCTGCTTGCGCCGGTGTCGGGGGTCGCGGCCGATCGCTTCCCGCGACGAAGGCTGCTGCAGGCGAGCCAGGCGCTCGCCGCCCTCGTGTCGTTCGCCGTCGGCGCGGCACTCGC
>Ga0075436_100000317_pt1 | contig 30797 bp, 18 predicted proteins | sample RhiMethybrSRZTD5_FD_75303 | JGI IMG/M metagenome (GOLD analysis project Ga0075436, IMG submission 75303) | Populus rhizosphere microbial communities from Tennessee, USA - Rhizosphere MetaG P. TD hybrid SRZTD5 | ecosystem: Host-associated > Plants > Roots > Rhizosphere > Soil | place: USA...
GGTTCGTGAACGAACATCGCTCGACCTGGGGCTGTCGCGAAATCCCCTGATGCGCTACACTTGTTTTCTGCACAAACGCCGGAGAGGTGGCCGAGAGGCTGAAGGCGGCGGTTTGCTAAACCGTTGTACTGGCTAAAACCGGTACCGGGGGTTCGAATCCCCCCCTCTCCGCCAGATTCTTGCAACTGTTGGAGTTAGAGGAAATTCGCTTACGGTCTAGGCGAGTGATTGCGTGGCTCCTTTTATCCCAGTCTTATCCCAACTGCTTTACTGTACTGCCTGCCCTGCTGTTCCGCTAAATAACTGTTCAACTTGAGCCATGCCGTTTGCTGTGACTTCCGGCACGGATTTGATGTAGTGCGTAAGGGTTGTGTTAACGCTGGAATGCCGCAACAGTCCTTTCGCGGCCATCGGATCGCGGGTGATCGTGTTTAGCTGTGTTGCGATACCCCGACGAAGCGCATAGTAGCCTTGCCACGCAAGCGGTATCCAATCTTTCGATTGGCCGTTGCGGTAGTTTGTGCGGTTGCGGAGTGCTGGACGGATGACAACGTGCGCCAGCATATCGAGGCTAAGGGGCTTGCCTTTCACTCCTCGTAGGATCGGCCCGCTGCCGGGATTGCCGTCCGCTGCGCGTAGCTCTGCGAGAAGCTCTCGAAGCGGCTCAATCACTGGAACGGGTTTTGCGGCACTCGTGGTTTTCGGATCGGTCGTGTGCTTGCGCCAAACGCTCTGTTTGACGCTCAGGGTTTTACCATCATAGTTTTCCCACGTCGCGCCCCGTGCTTCGCCGGGACGCAACCCGGCGAAGAACATCAACGCAATCGCCGTTTGGGCTTGGAGCTTCTGACGTTCCTGTAGGTCTTTCGCTCGCTTGAGTACGTCGAGTATCGCGATTACCTCATTCGGCGTGCTAGCGTGCGTTTCTGCCGGAGCAACTGCTTTCCTTGGAATGATTGTGCCCTGTACGGGGTTAACTCCGTCGAGTACTCCAAGGTTTTTAGCGTAAGTGAAAATGCCGCTGAGGAGCGACTTCGCGTGTTGGAGTGAGCGGCGTCCCCAACCTCGCTGCGCAAAGTGCGCCAGCATGTTCGCGGCGTCCACTGTCCTGAAGTCCCGCAAGCGAATTTCGCCGACTCGCGGGGAAAGGGCGTCCCAAAGTTTCGAGTAGCCATGTACGGTTGATGGTTTGAGGCTCCCGCGTGCGTATGGCTCGTAATACTCGGCAACAAACGCAGCGAGTGTGAGTGAACTACGGGCGTCCGTTCTACCTTCGTTCAACGCGCGGAGTTTCTCTGCGACGAGTGGCCGAACATCCGCTTTCGTGCGATAGCGGTCATCCACTTCGCAGAGTTTAAGAAAGCGCTGTTTGCGGACGGTCCGGCCGTTCTCAATCACATCTTCGCGCCAGCGTCCGTACCAGCTTCCTCCTATTCGTTTGATGGTGCCCGATTGTGTTTTCAATCAGTCCTCCTTTGACAAATCTAGTTTTCTGCGGATGTATTCAGACACCGGAAGCCCCTGGTTTTTTGCACGTTTCTGCAATTCGCGCCACTGTACCTTCGTGAGCCGGACGGGAATTGCGAGAGAGCGTACTTTAGAGCGGGGTTTCGGCGGTCTGCCCATTCGCATGACTTATCGTATACAGATAAGTCGAACGACGTGTCAAGGGAGATTATGTTCTTAGCGAGTGTCGCAGTTGTTTTAGAGGCGTTCCGGGTACTGTTTTTGTCTTTCAAGCCAAGCGAGTACATCTCGCCAGTCAAACCGCAAGTACAGTCCCATTTTTATGTGAGGAAGGGGATCGGAATTGCGGACGCCTGAACGGTTGCGCGTTTGCTCATACACCCACGACGGCTTGACCTGGAGGCGCGCTGCGAGTTGTTGAGGCGTGAGTATCTCAATCGGCCCTGGTCCTTTGAGTGGCACAGCGCTGACTTGGACCTGTTCCTTGGTCATTGTATAAAGCCTCCTGATCGACCTCCATAATCGAAAGAGAAGTCCAGAAGAATGATGCTTAATGGGAACGGGCTACAGAGTCTTGGGCCTCAGGGGAGTTGACTGATTTCGGCGAAAGCTGAGCCTGTGCTTTCGCGACGGTGTGGCGGGCGTAGTACTCGGGATCGTCTTTTTCGTCGGCGCGATAGTCGGCGATGCGGCGAATGATTTCTTCAGGGTCATCGCCGCGCGCAAGGGCGCGCTTCGCATACGCCCAATCGCGTTCGGATTGCGATGTGTGGTTGGGCTTCTTGCTGGTGGATTGCCGGGTCTGATCGATCTTCCGTTTGGCTTCGACGGGCGTCGTGCGAAGCTTGAAGTCCCAAGCATGGTATGTCTGGGTTGTTTGCAGACGGGCCGTAACCCGAAACTCTTCGTCGTACTTCTTATTAGCAAAGCCCGGAAGCCGGAGGACGCGAGCCGAGTCGGTAGCCGCGGGATCGGCTCCAAACTCGTGTGCGATTGCTTGCTGAAAGTTCTCGGCCTCCTCGGGTTTGATCCCCTCAACTTTCCAGACGACCTGGTATTTGCTCGGTGAGGTGTCCAGCACGAAATTCGGCTTGGGAACAAGCTCAGAATTCTCAATCGCCGCGAGAGCTTGCGAGCCGTCATAGTCGAGGTCGGCATAGAGGTGCCGGATCGCCTCGATGTCCTGCTTGGTGCGGCTATAAGATCCGGGCTTCAGAGTGTTCATGCCGACATAAATGTCGAAGCCTTCAAGATTTTTGAAGGCCAGCCATGCCTGAAATTCGGGGCTGGCAATCTTCTCAGCGATCGTTATGCGCTGGATGACTTCGCCGCGATTGCGGCTTCGCAGCAAAATAGCAATGCGATCTGCAGGTTGAAAATTGCCACGGATATAGTCAGGTGCCGAAAGAGAGTCGGACATCGAGTACCCCTGTTTTCGGTGGTTCAGATGCGAGCTGCAAATACTGTACAAAGGTCGTAACGGTCGGCCTCGGAGTGGTAACCACGAATTTCGAGGACCTCGGAGATGAACCGTTTACCTGGCCAGCGCTCCAGTTGAACCAGGACTTTCAGCGAATCGGCGATATTGCTCTTAATCGCGCGGTACGGCAGTTCGATTCCGCTCTGGAGAACGCAACTTGTGAACCGCGCAAGCGCTTGGGCAGCGGAGCTTGCGTGAACGGTTGAGAGCGTCCCGGAGTGGCCGGTGTTGAGCAATTGGAGTAAATCGAACGCCTCGCCGCCGCGAATCTCGCCAAGAATGATCCGGTCCGGTCGGTGGCGGAGAGAGGCTTTTAGCAAATCGCGGATCGTGACACCGGGGATGCTCGGCTGCGCCTGGCGCGCCTCGAAGCGGACAAGATTGGGCTTCTCCAAGTGGATTTCGGATGTGTCCTCGATGAGGAGAATCCGGTCGTTGTCGGGAATGAACATCCCGAGTGCGTTCAAGAGCGTCGTCTTCCCACTTCCGGTCCCGCCGCTGACGAGGATGTTCTGGCGATTCTGAACATAGCCTTGCAGCCGTCCGGCGAGGTCTGAATCCAAGGTGCCTCTCCGCACGAGGTCTTCGACGGTGAAGTGGCGGCTGTTAAATTTGCGGATCGTCAGGGTCACGCCCTGGATGCTGCAGGGAGGAATCACGGCTGCAACACGGCTGCCGTCCGGTAGCCTGGAATCGAGGATCGGCTTGGCTTCCGAAATTTCATCCCCGAGACGCCGCGCAATGTTCTTGACGGCGACTATTAAAGATTTCTCGGTCAGATTCAGATCGGGAACGTGTTCAAGCACGCCTGCACGTTCAATGAAAATACGGTCTGGTCCGTTCACCATGATTTCGCTGACCGAATCGTCAAGAATCAGGTGCTCGATAGGCCGCAAAAACGGGAGGATGGTTTCGAAGCCAAGCATTTTTGTGAGTTGACCGCGTTGAAAGACAACATATACGGTCGAGCTGGAAGGTTGGAGAAATCATGAACGAGTGATGCCGAAACGCCAGTGATGTGTAATCAGTGGGACATCAGCTGATTACCATTCGCGAAGACGTCGTCAACGTTCTTCATCCTTGGCACGAAGTCGTATCCTGTTTGCAGGCGAAGTTTGTCTCGATTAGCTTTCACATTAAGGTAGTCTGAAATCGCTCGCCATGAGTCGGGTGTCTTTTTGTCAGTTCGCATATCCGTCACGAGCTTTTCCACAGCGTGAAAGTCTGCTGAGTGCGTTAGTTTTACGAGATGCCAAAGTAAATCAGAATTTGTGTTCTCGTCACACCCTAACTTGAGGGTTCGTATGTTCCTCACGTTCATTTCCACATAGTCGATTCCCGTCTGAAGCGAATAAGTCTTATCAGTACTTAGTCGTCTAAAGGCTTCCTCCAATTTCGCATCTGTAAATGCAGTCTTCGGCTTTGGGTTACCCTTTACAGACGCAGCACGGGTCGCTAAGCAATGTGACTTCTCTGCCCCGGATCTGAGATAACACCATTCATCTGGATGGATTTGGAAATAGCCTCTTTCATTCAACCTCGTCGCAGGAGCGCCAAAGTTTCCATTTGATTCTGTCATGATCCACCCAACCAAGAAGGGAAGCGGAATGTTACCTCGATGATCGTTCAAATACTGCCGCACTTCTCCAACCCAAGCCGGAGTCCGGGTTTCGCGGGCCCGCGCATCTTCTGCTTCAAGCGAAGTTAGAAGTTGTTGTAGAAACGATTCAGCGTCGTCCATAATCTGAAGCTCGTCCTTCGCAGCGGCAAGAGTGCGCTTGGACGCCCCGTCGGCTTTGTCGTAGAGCGAAGGAAGGTCATCACTCAACGAATTATAAGTACGGGCGTCTTGATTGCGATACGCCCGTTGCAGACTTTCTAATCTGGAGATCAGCTCAAGCCCTGCCGCGTTTTCCGCGGAGCTGCTGTCGTCAACACGTTGTTTCGCGTTACGAAGTCGCTGCAGAAACGGGCTCAGTTCAGGAAGGGTGGAGAGCGCTGAATTGCACTGCTGCCAGTAGCCCGAGATCATCTCGTGGTGCATCTGCGTGATGTGTAAATCGTTTCGATAACGGTCGAGCACTTGGTCGATTTGCGCCGCCTTGAAAGTTCCCTCGGCTTGCGAAGGCTCGGGCGCATTTTGAGTTGTCCGCTTAAAGTCGTTGCGATCTTGGTCGATCTGCTCAATCAGCTTTTTGATGCTAGCTTCACGGACTTCATTCTGTGGCAAGCCTCTCGCAGACGCACAGATTGAGAACCCTAGACCCCAAAACATACAAAGGAAAGCAACGCAACGGCTGGACAGGTCGCGCATATAGACCTCACTCTTAAATGTTGTGACAAGTAAGGGACCCGTTATGTGTCCGGAAGCTATGTCAGTTGAGTGCGAAAGTCAACTGTAGAAGCCAGACAGCTTAGCCTGCTCTGGGCTAGAGCTCACCACGCCGTAGCTGCTCAAAGTACGAGCGATTCACCTCGTTGTAGTAAGGCTTGAGATAGCACAACGTGGGCGGCATCGGGTTGAGGCCGTCGTATGCGAGCGTGATGGACTGCGCATTTCTTAGCTCTGTGAACGTCTTCATGTCGAAGCGGAAGTCGGTCTGGGTGTTATAGCTTTTTGAGGCCGTCACATTGGCTCGATGCGCGATGGCTTTGCCGGTTAGCAAGCTCACCCTGGCATCGTGGCCGCTTTCGGAGATGTTGTAGCTCACCTTTAGCTTGTCCTCCCGCCCGCATAGCTCGCTTGCGGTGCGGGCCGAGAAATCGTCTGAGAGCGCAAGGAAAATCTTCGTGCGGAAGGTCTGCAACAGCGTGCGCCAAGTCTCACCGGGCAAAACGGACTAAGTGCGGGTCCAAAAAACTTATCCGGTAACGGCGTCGAGGTGATTTTTGTGTCGAGTCATGGCTACACGAGCAAGGAAGGGACGTTCTACATGGTTCCCTCGGACTCCGGAGATACGGAGGGCCCCACGGTGAAGTCGGAGTTGCTGCAGCGGTGGATATCGAGCGATGAGCTGTCTGGGTGGCTACGAGATGTGGATGCCGGAGACTTGGTGATGATCGTGGACACGTGTCACTCGGCGAGCACGGTGGAGGAGCCGGGGTTCAAGCCTGGGCCGATGGGGAGTCGGGGGCTGGGGCAGCTGGCGAACGACAAGGGGATGAGGATTTTAGCGGCGAGTCAGGCAGACGATGTGGCGCTGGAGGTGGAGAAGCTGAAGCAGGGGCTGCTGACGTACGCGCTGGTGCAGAACGGCGGAGGGAGCAGACGGAAAGATCACCATGGACGGCTGGTTGCAGTATGGAGTGGATCGGGTGCCAGAACTCTACAGAAAGATTGTGGCCAACGAGAAGATAGAAAGGCTGAAGCCAACAAGTAAAGACACAAACGTCGACGTGGAGTTATCGGGTGGCACTAGTTCGCTCAAAAAACCCAACGCGTTCCAACAACCCTCCTTCTTCAATTTTCGAAGAACGCCATCCAACATAGAGTTAATTGAAGCACACTGAAAAGGTACGTTACGCGGAAATTCGCGGGGAACTAACACCCGAAATGCAGCCCACCGATCCTCTATTAGTGTCTCGTGCTGTTGCGGTGGCCATGTTGTCGGCTTCTCTTACCGGCCTGACCGGTGTCCGCAGGAGGGATAGGAAAATCGTCACCAAGATTTGCTTTAAGAAAATTAAGTGATTCGGGGCGCTGCCGAAGATGAAGAAGCCTTGAATCACGAGCGATCTTGCGCAAATCATCCCAGAACTCCTCGCTCACAATAACGGCCACACCAGGCAGGGGGATCGGCTCACTGTGGCGGATAAGGTAGTAAGCATTTTCGCGCTGATGTGGGTCCTTGGACTCCACCAAGTCATGCACGAGCAAAATGAGTTTGCGCCGTAACTCTTCGCTGTGCTGGCTGCTGTCGCCAATGGAAAAGTTGGCGAACTTTTCCAGTTCACTCGCAACTCTCATATCTACTCCGACTCTTTCCGCTCCATACCACTTACGCTTCCACAGAAAATCATACGTGTCGCCTCTCTTTTCAGTAGTCACTTCATAGGATGCGCGGTCAAATACCCAGTGGCGGAAAAGATAGCGGTCACGGCCTTTGAGTTGCGATGCTTTCAGCTTGCCGTACACGTCTTGCTCGTAATCGGGCGTGAATTTGCGAGGGTGGCGTGCGTAGGCCAGAATAGAGTCCACTAGTTCACCGACGTGATGCTCGCCAACAATCTGCATGATTCGCCTCACGCACAAATCTGCCAGCTTGTCAGCCGTGCCCAGCAGTTCGGATCCTTCCAGCCACGGCAAGATTTTTTGCATCACTCCCATCTTCTCGACCTGGGTAATCAGGTGGGAAAGCGCGAATGCGCAATAGTCTCCCAATCCCGCTTCCCCTAGTGCTCCGAAATGAGGGTGCAGCATGGCCACACGTTGCGGGATGGTGGCAGCGTCTTTCGCGGCGAGATTCGCAAAGGACACCAGCGCCAGCAGATCATCGGGTGTTTGAGGGAACACTCGACCGGCCTGTAACTCGGCGCTGATTTTCGTTTGCCGTGGCAAAAGAGCGCGGCTGGCAGCAAACAAAGCAGTGTGCAAAGGAAATCCATTCCCGGTAAAGGACTGGAGCCACAAATGATCGGCAGTTTCACCCCCATCCGCATCCAGGAGAACCAACAGAAATTGCGCTACTCCGTCTACCAGTCTTTTCGACTGCGATCCGCGAACCCATTGCAGAAGCGCTTCCGCAGCGTTCGGGGTGTCCGGTTGGAAAAGCATGGCGCGCCGCTGCTGCGCCAGATGGAATTCCCAAAATAACTCCAGGCGAAGACCTACCCATCTAATGCGAGTGATCTCACCGGCAGCCTGACGTTCAAAGATGTCAATTAGATGCGCCCTGTCAATCGTTCTCAAGGCGGCTACAAGAATATCTTCTCTCGTAAGCTGAGATTCTTTTGCAATTTCGAGGATGCGATTTTGCAGTTGCTGGATCGGTTGTTCCGTCCGATCGGTCGAGGCGAAGGCCCAGGCGATGTAATCAATGGCCTGCTCCAAGATCAACTTTTGTTCGTCACCAGAAGAGGTGCCCCATTCGCTCAGGCTCCGCTCTATGAGCAGCTCTTTGAGGCGTAGTACAAAGTCCACGAAGCGCGCATCGACGAGAGATTTCAAGTTCAGTGCCGAGTTCTTCACAAATATTGCAAGCACAGTGGCGATCAGCGGATTGGAAAGCTCGCGTCTCACTTCCGGCGCCATTTCCTGGATCTTGTCCAAGTCCCATTCGCCTGCAGGTAAACCGGCTTGCTCCGGTTCGTCGACGGACTCCGGCAGTGAACTATTCCTTTCGGTGGCCGCGTTCTCGAGAAGCCGCAAGCCGAGTTCTTGCTCCTCGACGATCTCATCAAGGCGGTACCAGCCGCCTGAACGGGGCAGGGGTGCACTTCGCCAGAAGAGGCTCCCGGCTTTCTCGACCTGGAGGAATTGGTTGGGTTCGGCGTCGCAGTAGGCAGCCCAAACATCTTTCGTGGCGGGGGCAATGCTGGCATAGGCGCGGTCGTTGATGAAGATCAACCAATGGAGCTGGTCGAAGCGCGTACAGTTCTTGATGCAGAGAGCCAGCTCCTTCACAATCGAGGGATCAGCGTCTATCCATTTGTGTAGATCGTCGATCATTACGACCACTTTGGCGTCGGGTTGCCGAGATGAAACGAAGCCGAAGAACTGCCCGAGGGTAAGCCAGTCAACCCGTGTAAGACTTCGGATAGTGCGCAACAGAAGTTCGCCGAGGTCGGCAGCCCGGGACGGATGTTGCAGACAGATGGGAAGCCAATGATATGCAGGGCTTGCCGCTGCTTCCTCCGTGTGATCCGCAAGCAAGTCGGTCACAAAATGAGTTTTCCCCGAGCCCACACCGCCCATGACCAGAAAACATTTGCGAAACACATCCTTTTGGCCAAGCCTAAGAAACTCTGCCGTGCGCCTCTGCAGGCCGCTGATCTCATCGATGGCATCTTTGCGCGCGATCTCGGAATCATAAGTGGCGGCAAGCACTTTCTTGCGCAGGGAATTGAGCGACAGAACCAATCTGTGGCTCAGAGGCTCCGCAAACCGGGAGCGCAAGACAATGTACGTTTCTCTAGGATGTAGCTTCCCCGCCAGTTCACGGAGCAAGTTATCGATATCCTTCGATTCCGTATAACTATCGAATTGCTCAAGCTCTGCTCGCAAACGGCCAATTCCTTCCAGGCAGCTCTCTTTCCAGGTTTGCGAGCCGATGAAATTCTGCCAGGACTTTAGGAGGTTTGATTGCACAGGCGTGCCGTCACCTGCGGCATCGGGCGAAAGACGAAGCTTGGCACGCAGCGATTCTCTCTCCAGAACAATCTGTGACAACGCCCGCTTGTAAAGGGCTTCCCAGTCCAGACTGTTCCCATCTCGGAGATTTGTAGAATCCTGTTCGGACGATGAAGGAGTAGTGGGATCGCTGGGAGGCTCGAGCGAAACATCATGGACCTTGAGAGTTTCAAGAAAGCCCTTGTCCTCGTAGGCCGCCGCGAGCCGAGCCACATTGATGAGGTTTTTGAAGGTCGATGGAACCTGTTGAGCAACACCGTAGATCCACACAACTTCGGGATCGGGGCTCTCCTTCAGCAGAATCGGTGCACCAGAAAAGCCGCGCCAGTCTTCTGCGGTTTCTGGCCGATAAGCCGGATCAACGGCGAAGAAGAGAATTTCGCCTTCATCGAGATTGCCGGGAAGAGGGACCAAGTTCCTTTTTTCATCTTCGATAGCGCCGCGCGGGAAACCGAGGCCTTGAACGGAGTGACGCTCGTCGCGATCGATCTTAGCGATTCGTAACCTCAGCCTGGCGTTTCTGTCAGAAGCATCGTCCACCGGCAGAAGTTCGAGCAGGGCGAGATCCAGGGAATCCTGCCCCATCCATACGACTCTAGCCTTGATCCACGGCCATTTTTTGGTCCCTGGTGGATCAGGGCGGTCTGCAAACAGCCGCACTTGCCAGTCGTGCTGGACTACCCCCGCCGGAGAGCCTTCCACCGTGATTACATGGCGCGCAGTAAGGACCAGATTCCGCCCGATCAGCCGCCCAGATCCAAACAGATCGAGATTCGAGTGCTGGATCTTTGCGACGTCATCGAAGAGCGTCTTGAGCGGATATGGCATCAGTCAAGACTGTTAGTCTGTTTCGCGCTGGCTGTCGGCTATCTTTATCGGCTTCCCATCATGACCGACGGGCTCCAACGTCAGCTTCACTTTGTGTGTACTCTCTTGTCCGGCCTTCGCTTTGGCTGAGAGATCGATTAGCGAAAACAGCTTGAATCCGCCGCCGGCCTCGGCCTCTGCTTCGAAGGTAATGCCGAGTTCGACCTCCACTGATTTTGGAACGAAACGAATAGCAGCCTTCTCACCTTCTACCGCTGCCTCCGCTAGCTGCGTACGCAATTCGCGGATCGCGCGCGCAAGCGTAACCCTTGCTTTCATCGTTCTCCCTCCACTTCGGATAACATCTGAGCAGACGGACCCAATTTCAACTCAACTGGTTAGGTAGTGTTCGAGTAGAGATGATATTACCAGTTTTGGTACCCCAGGCGACGAAGCAAGAGATTTAAGGAGGCGGCGTTGGCTATCCTTCGATTTGTCCGCACGTATCCTCGAGCCGGGCCAAGTCCGAAGCCGCGCCCCAAGCCGTGAAGCGCAATTTGCCTTTATCCCAATTTATCCCAATGCGCTGCCAACCGTGCCCAAACCGTCCAGAGCGAGCCGAACGGCGTCTTGGGTTTTCATCAACTTACCAGCGAGCCAGACGCAATCACTCGTTTTGCTAAACCGTTTCGGGGGTCTTGAAAACCTCCGACGAGGGTTCGAATCCCTCCCTCTCCGCCATAGTTAAATCCAATCTTTGTCGGAGTTTACGCCTCACCTTCAAACGGGAAGCTTACTGCCAGCATTTTCCGCTTTATCCCAATTTATCCCAATGCGCGATGCAACGGTCCGCGAAACCGTTGCACCTCCTTCTGAGCACACTGCGTTTCTTGGCGTTTTACGTGCGCCTCTCGGCATCGCACCAGAAGGGCGGCCATTTCCAGGCGGCATCATGCGTCTGTTGCGGCAGAGCGCGACATAGCTGGTTGTCGTTTTCAGATAAGTTGTTATACGCTCAGGCAAACCTAGTGTGGCCCCCGATGATAAGTGCATACTCAAGAAGAGTCCCTTGGCCAAAACGTGGTGAGCAGAATTCTTTGCGGCGATGCGCCTAAGGCGCGATGCGGTTTGAAATCGACGACGTGGATAATACTCTTCGTCTTCCTTGGAGGCCTGCGTCTATCGCCCTCTTCCTCCGCGCAAAAATCGGTGGCCATCGCGAGCAAGGTCGGAGTCCTCGTCGAACACGTTGAACAAGGAGGCGAGGCAGAAGGTGCCGGTCTTCAGGTTGGCGACCTAATTGTTGGATGGTCTCGGGAGGGAAGCGATGGAACGATTGAGTCCCCATTTGACTGGACTGAAATGCTCACCGAGGAGGCTCAGCGAGGAACTGTCACCCTCCGAGGGTGGCGAAGCGGCAAGGAAGATGCCTGGTCGCTTGGTTTGCGAGCGTGGGGTTTAACTGTGACTCCGGTGTTGCCGGCTCGACTCACGGAAAAGTTCCGAACTTGCCACGAGTTGCAAAATCTAAAGAAACATCCCGACGCTGGGGTTTGTTGGGACGCTCTTCGGCGCGAGACTCAACATACCGACCCGCAATGGTTACGGCCCTATATAAGCCTTCGGCTGGCTGAGTCGTATAGCGCGCAGCAGAGTTGGACGGACGCGGGTCACGCCTATCAGCAGGCAGTGGATCAATCAAGGGCAGTTGGACAACAAAGCCTCGCACAAGTGCTCGAGGCATGGAGTCGGGCGCAGAGAGATCGCGGCGATCTCAACGCAGCGAGCGATCATTGCAACGAGGCTCTGAACATTCGCCTAACACTCCGACCTGTCAGTCTGGCAGTCGCCAAGACGCTTAGTGATTGTGGAGACATAGAGGGGGAGCGAGAGAACTATGAAAAAGCTGAGCAGGATTATGTCAAGGCTCTTGCGATCCGCCGAGAGCTTGCTCCGGGCAGCTTAGTCGAGGCCGGTAGTCTCGGCAGCCTCGGATCCCTTGAATATAGGCGCGGTGATTTTGCCAAAACAGAGAGCTATCACCGGCAAGCGCTGAAGCTCCGCGAGAAACTGGCGCCTAACAGTGTGTTTGTGGCGGACAGTTTGGTTCTGCTGGGCCTAGTTGCATGGAGACGTGGTGATCTCGCCGAGGCCGAGAAGCACATCGTCGAGGCGCATGGCATATATGAAAGATTATCCCCGGGTTCTTACAACGTTTCAGCGACTGTGACCAACATGGGTCTTATCGCCTTGAGTAGAGGCGACCTAGCAAAAGCAGAGGATGACTTCCGTCAAGCCCTTGCCGTTCAAGAGAAATTGTCTCCGGGCAGTCTCGATGTTGCTTCCAAGCTGAGTAATCTCGCTATTGTCGCTGAGCGACGCGGTGACCTTGCGATGGCGGAAGACTATGAACATCGCGCCCTGGTCCTTCGACAGAACCATGGCTCAGGGCTCGGGGTTGCAAGCAGTCTGGGCGTTTTGGGGGAAGTTGCCCTGGGTCGCCAAGACTACGCAAAAGCAGAAGACAATTTCAAGAGAGCCTTATCCCTCGAACAGGAATTGATACCAGAGAGCGAGTCCGTGGGCGGCACTCTTCATACCCTGGGGAGAGTGGCGCAGGAACGCGGAGATGTTCGCGGAGCAGAAGAGTATTACCTGAAGGCACTCGCCATCCAGGAAAAGCTTGCGCCAGGCGGCGAGATGGTTGCGGGGACTCTCAGTCAACTTGGTACTGTCGCGCAGGCTAACGGAAATTTCGCCAAAGCTGAGGAGTACCTTTTCAAATCTTTGCGCATCCAGGAACAACTCGCATCGGGAACTCAAGATCATGCAAACGTTCTCCACAACCTTGGCTTGCTCATGCGGGCCGAGGGCAAGATGGATAAAGCGAAAGAATATATGGCTGCTGCCCTTGTGGCCCTGGAGCATCAGTCCTCGGAGTTAGGTGGAGGCAATGGAATACAGGCCGAGTTCAATGCACAGCAGGCTTTTTACTACAAAGATTTTATTGAGACCCTACTAGATACCGGTGAATCGAGCGCTGCGTTTTTAACCGCCGAACGGTCACGTGCGAGATCGCTTCTTACCATGTTGGCTGAGCGCGACATTATGATCGACGCGGACTTGCCGGTTGAATTCCTGCGGGCGCGGAAGAAAAACGAAATCGCGTACGACGAAACTCAGGACGCATTGTCAAAGCTGACTCCAGTCAAGGACGGCGCTCGAATCGAGGAGCTCCAATCTCGATTGCGTGAATTGGGTAGTGAACGCGAACGATTGATCGACTCGGTACGTAGGTCGTCACCGAGATACGCTTCCTTGAAATATCCACAGCCATTGGGTGTGGATGAAACCCGCAGGATGCTCGATTCGGGAACTATCTTGGCGTCTTTCGCCGTCTGCCCGGATCGCACGATATTGTTTGTGGTTCAGCCGACCGGTGTGGAGCCAGGATTGTCAGTCTTTTCGCTTCCAATCGGTGAAAAAGCCCTGAGGAGTCAGGTGCAGGAGTTTCGAAAGTTGATACTGGAGCGGCGCACGGCCAAGGATAGTCTCCTGACATCGCAGGGAAGAAAAATCTACGATGAACTATTAAAACCTGCGGAATCACTCTTAGCCAATGCCGACCGTCTGCTGATCATTCCAGACGGTGCGTTGCATTTGCTGCCGTTCCAGGCCCTTATGCGAGCCTCGGATCAGTACTTGGTTGAATGGAAGCCATTGAACACTGTGGTTTCAGCAACAGTGTTCGCGGAACTCAAGAAAGCTCGGCGCGAGGAGTCGAAACCGATAGAGCTTGTGGCATTTGGAGATCCGCATTATCCGCCGTTGGCCAGCGGACATTCCGAGGGTATCGCTGAACCGCAAATACGATCTGCCGTCGAGAGAGGGTTGAACGTCGGCCGTTTGCCATTCAGTCGGGTTGAAGTGGAGAACGTTTCCGCGCTTTATCCCGACCGAAGCAGGAAATACCTGGGCGACCAAGCAACCGAGGAGCGCGCTAAGACTATTGGAAAGGATGTGCGTTACATCCATTTTGCTGTCCACGGCATTCTGGACGAGAGGCTTCCTCTGGACTCTGCGCTGGTATTGTCGATTCCCGACAAGCAAACACCCGGAAAAGACAACGGTTTGTTACAAGCTTGGGAAATCTTCGAACAAATGCATTTGGATGCGGATTTGGTGACTCTCTCGGCCTGCAATACGGGTCTCGGTGAGGAGTTGAGTGGTGAAGGACTAGTAGGCTTGACGCGTGCCTTCCAGTATGCGGGAGCACACTCGATTGTTGCATCGTATTGGAGCGTAGACGATTTGCGTACGATGGAGTTGATGACGGAACTCTATAAAGAATTACGGGCGAACAAGAGCAAGGAAAAGGCACTTCAATTAGCTCAGTCGAAGCTGCTGCACTCAAAGACCGCTTCGGCTCCGTACTATTGGGCTGGATTTACACTGATTGGCGACTGGCGATGACCTTCGACGCGACGAGCGAAGCATCAGCGTTCTGATATGCCGAACGTGGCTCCTATTGGATTCTCGCACCGAGTCATGAGAAACCGCACCTAGTTCACAGTCAACGTCAAAGCCAGCGTGCGATTCTGTCCCTGGGACGTGCCGGTGACGGTCAAGGTGTACGTCCCGGCTGGCGTCCCGGTAGGGGGAGGAGGACCACTACTTCCTCCACCACCACAACCGGACAGAGTCACGAGAGTGGCGAGGCACACCAAAAAGGCTGCACCGGTAGCCCACTTGCGGACGATTCCTGCTCTATCGAGCCTGAGGGTCTTGAGTGCGGCCGCAAAAACGCAGAGAAGCACCAGAATGGTATAAGGAAGCGGCAAGAAGGGAATACGCGGCCAGGGGCGACGGAGCGAGCCTGGTGGCAAGAGGCCCCGAGCCGTAGTCGTGACCGTGATACTGAATGGTGCGGCCGATGCGCCGCTGACATTCGCCGAAGAGGCTGAAGGTATGCACGTTGACGCGGTTGGTGCACCCGTGCAAGCGAGATTGACTGCCCCAGTGAATCCCAACACAGGATTTACTTGAAGGTTCAGCGTCGCGCTTTGGCCCGCCGTGAATGTAGACGAAGTAGCCGCCCCGGGCGCAGGTCCCAGCGAGAAATCGGTCGCGTTGCCCGACAACGAGACGGTTTGAGGGCTTCCGTTGGCATTGTCAGTTATCGACAGAGTTCCATTACGAGTGCCTCCCGTTGCCGGTTTGAACGTGACGCTGATTGTACAGTTGGTTCCAGCCGCCACGCTCGAACCGCACGTATCGGTTTCAGAGAAGTCGCCCGAATTCGCACCCGTGATCCCGATGCTCGAAATACTCAGTGCCCCGGTTCCCGTATTGCTGAAAGTTACGGTTTGAGGACTACTAGTCGTGCCCACGAGCTGATTCCCGAATGTGACGTTTGAAGGGGAGAGCCCAACTGCAGGCGCTGTGCCCGTGCCGGAGACTGTGACAGCCTGTGGCGTGCCTGGTGCGTCATCTGCAATGTTTACCGACGCACTCCTAGCTCCCGAAGCCGTGGGTGCAAACGCCACGTTGATAGTGCAACTAGTTCCGGCTGCTACGCTCGGCCCACAGGTATTCGTTTGAGAGAAATCGCTCGAGTTCGTACCCGCGATTCCGATGCTCACAATGTTAAGCGCAGATATCCCCTGGTTACTCAGCATGATCGTTTGTGGACCGGAAGTGGTGCCCACGACTTGACTCCCAAACGCCAGATTCGCCGGAGATAAGGATGCTACGGGACCCACGCTGAATTTTGCAATGAATGCATCACCCAAGAGTAGGCTGTTACTGCCACCACCGAAGCTCGATTGAATGGGGTTAACCGTCGGGAAGTCGGTCGAGCTTGTACCTCCGGTTACGTAGACATTTGCCGCTGAATCCACTGCGATCCCGTAGCCCCAATTCGAGCTTCCCGCCGGTTTACTACCACCGAGATGCGACCCATATATCAGCGATGATCCCGAACTGTTGAACACATCTACGAACGTGGAGCCGGAAGTCGGCTGCAGGGCGTTCGCAGTGACCTGGATTGGGCAACCTTCACCAGTTACAAAGGCGTCGCCCAAGGAATTCACGGCGATTGCAAAGCCATACGTTGTGGTATTAATGCCGCAGTTCAAATATGTCGAATAAACGAGCGCAGAGCCATCGGCATTAACCTTTGCGACAAAGCCGTCTGGAGTCCCGTCGAAGTTCGGCTGTAAGGCATGGGCCAGAGGGAAATTGCTGGAATCTGTGAAACCACTTACGTAAACGTTTTGTACCGAGTCTACCGCAATGCCAATACCTCCATCTGTGTTACTCCCTCCCAAGTAGGTCGAATAGATGATGCCGGACCCGGTTGCATTGATTTTTGTGATAAATGCGTCGAAGCCGCCACCTGAGCTTGGTTGTAGGGCGTTGACCGTTGGAAAATCTGATGATTCCGCCTGGCCAGTCACATATGCGTTGCCTTGAGAGTCCACGGCGATGCCGTTGGCCCAATCGAAATCGTTACCACCTAGATAGGTAGAATAGATTAGTGAAGAACCGCTGCTATTTATCTTGCTAACGAAAGCGTTACTGAGACCGCCGCCGTACTTGGGCTGCAATGCGTTAACTGTTGGGAAATTCACACCCTGAGTCGCTCCGGCCAGATAGGCGTTGCCTACGGAATCTACCGCAATACCAATCATGGGAAAGAATCCGTCATAAAGGTTGAACGTAGCGTTCCCGAGATAAGTGGAATATGCCAATTTTGTTCCGTCAGGACTTAGTTTCGTGATGAAGTTATCCGTCGCGCCAGATATTCCACCTGCCTTTTTTGTCTGGAACGCATTCACCGTCGGGAAATCGGACGAGCCTGTGAGCCCCGCGATGTAGGCGCTGCCGGTCGAATCCACAGCAACGCTAAAGGCACCGTCCGCATCGCTACCACCTAAATAGGTTGAATAGATTAATTGTCCGCCGGGGCTAATCTTAGTCACAAAGGCATCGCCTGAGCGGAAAATGCCGAATTGACTGCCTCCCGCAAAGGTTGGCTGATACGCGTTAGCCGCAGGAAAATTTGTCGAGACCGTAAGTCCGGCGATGTAGGCATTTCCATTCGAATCGACCGCGATGCCCCGAGCCACATCAACGTCACTGCCACCCAAATACGTCGAATAGATCAGCACAGGGTCAATGACCAAGGGCCTGGTGCGATCATAATTCGCAACTTCAAATCCAATGGAGCCATCGGCCAGGGACACATATCGGCCTTCAACACTTTGCCGCCTGGTTCCGGCTTCTTGATATACGACCGGACGCTCAAAACTCACGTTTCCGCATTTCATCTGCAGGACCAACGCACCGTCACCATCAATTCTTATTTTTTCATTCCCGGCAAAACCGAGCCGGATCGTTCTTGGATCCGCTCCTGGAGCAACGACAAAGTCATACTCCAACTTGCTCTGGTTGCCGTAATAGATTAAGTCCACGCCCGGGTACACGTGGTGGTACTTCACCTTCGCGTAGGTCGGGACGTTCGTGCGCCATTTCGAAGGATCATTGCCAAGAAAATAGTTCGACTTACCTGGTAGCCCATCTGTTCCCGAGACGGCTGCTTCAGGATCTGCGCCCAACAGCTGCATGCGGATGTATTCAAGGGCGACTGCTTCGTGGCTGGGTGAAGATGTTGTTTCATATGACGAATGCTGCAAACCGGCTGCATGTTGGCTTCCCGAGGATTGTTGGGACGATTTCTTGAGGGATAATACGGCTTCCTTACTCGTCAAGAAGAGGGTGTAGCCATTCGAGCGAGACAAGAACTTGACGCGACGATCCGTCTGCCCCTGGTTGACTTCAAAAGCGAGTGGCAACTTTCCGTAGGCCTCTGCGATTTCCCTCGACGCGCCGACACCTTTGTCCGCGCCCATAGGTAGTGGCGGCGTGCGCCGTTCGCTCCCGACAATCCCTATACCAAGGGATTTGCGAAAGGACGCGTGTGTTTTCGTTTTCGTCCCTGCGACGAATATCGTCGCCAGTGCTATGGTTGCTGCGACGTATCCAACTGCCCGAAGACGGTGCGAGCTCATGGATTATCTCCGTGAATCCGACTTGTGTTAGCTGTGAAAAGAATCGCCCTCTGCAAACCCAGGGACAAAGCTTGTGGGGGTAAAACGTGGGCGAATGCTATCATCTGTGTTGGCGATCTGTCCACGTTACTCCTCCCTAAATCGTCTTTTCGCGGCGTCAGCATTGTCACGCCCTATATGTCGAATTGCAGGCCCTTAGTCACAATCTGGGTCATCTGAGTCGGGATTCCCTGCATCGGTATCCGTGCATCCACCCTGCAGAGTCGGCAACTGCATAGGGGCAGTTGTAGTCAGACTGGTCAAATCAATGGGTGAAGAAGCGAGAACCAGCCCGCTCACCGGATCGAACGCCGTCACCGTCAGTAAACCGTAGTTTGTATTCGCAGCTTGAAGCGGCACGAAGAGATCGTAATTCCCGTTTGGATCGGCGAGGGCAGTCATATCGCTGCTTGATACATCAAAGGAGCTAATAGCAATTCCAGTGTCGGCGGCAAGTGTGCTGCCCTGACTGTTCGAGATGTTTGCTGTCCCACTCACCTCCGCGAAACCCTGACTGTTGGAGGTAAAGATGTTGATGACTTCTGACCCTAGATTCAGCGCAGTGTTCTCAATGGCCGTGTAACAGGGACCACTGGAAGAGGTTACGCAACCATATGCACCTGTTATGAATCCGGCGGACTGCAATGCAATTTGTCCACCGGCGTTTTCAACGGCCAGAAATGAACCTACTACACCATTTCCGAAAGACCCGAAAGCTCCGCCGACCGCAGCTAGATTAAGCTCCGTCTGTATTGCATCAATGGCAGCGGCGTGGGAATTGTTGTTGAGGTCGTTCTGGGCTTCCTGCAGCACGGCAGGGTCACCGCCATTACGTGAAGCGACCATAATGAACGCAAGATCCCCGAGTTCCATGCCAGTGTGATTGAGCAGGCTGACTCCAGAGAGCAAAGCGCCAAACGCCGCTCCAGCGACAGCTTGCCCGACAGTTCCGCCGACCGTAGCTAAACCGTATAGTGCGGAAGCACCGTTGCTAATAGCGAGTACCTTGTCAAATGTCGTAGCATCTTTCGCCGTGCCGTCTGAGTATGCTTGAGTCAGAGCGGTAAGGTTACCAGCAGCGGTGATGTAATTGAGTACAGCGCTAAGACCGCCTGTGCTCGCCTGCTCTGGACTCACAATGAAGGGGCGAATGCGCAGTGCGTGCTTGGAACGGCGACCTGAAAAGCCACGAGCAGACATAGAATTCGCCTTCAAGACAGCGGGGGTGGCGGTCGCAGAATATATGGATGAGAACTGGGTAAGATACAGACCGAATACCCGATCCATCATATCGAGTGAATTCTGGTCAAATTGAATTGCGGTTCCGTTGGAAAGGGTTCCCCCGCTGATAACCAAGGAGTTGTTCAAAGAAACCCTGTCACCATCGTTTCTAGCCTCGATGAGGGCCGTTAGGAACGCTTGCAGACTTGCCTGCGGTTGAGAAGTAGCGATGGTATTACCTGGCAACTCTTGGAAGGCCTGGAATTCCCCTAGACGCCTTGCTGTCCGCATTTGTGAGTATGTCAAGAAGGCGTGGCTAATTTGGCCAAGCTGAGTTCCGTAACTACTAACGGAAGGTAGGTCCTGGATGTTGAGGGTCACTGGTGCCGATGAAGTGTTTCCTTGGGACAGCACGAGTGACACACTGCCGGGGCCAATCTGGCCGCTACTCGGGTCGAGGTACAGTGGGGTGGCAGCTACTACTGTGCCGTCGGGAGCCACACGGGTCGGTTGTTGGGACACCAAGAACCCTGCGTTGTTAGAAAACTGGACCGTTACCGAGGAATTCGGGTTGAGCCCACTTGTGCTGATGTAGAGAGGAGTCAGCGGAATCGGTGAAGTATTGGAAACCGAGGTCACGGAAAGGGCAACCAAAATATCTTGCAATGCTACCGAGTTTTGCTTTGCCGTGTCAGCGACGCTAACCGCCGAAACAGTGACGGACAGCGGGCTTGAGAGACTCGCTGGGGCAGTGTATGTAGCCGTGTCGGTCCCGTTTACAGAGATTGAGCCCACAGTCGAGTTGCCATTGGCGACGCCGTTGACCGACCAATTTACCGCCTGGTCCGGGTGGCCTGCACTTGCAATGGACGCCTGTAACTGCAAACTCGCGCCAGCCGTCACCGATTGAACCCCGGCAGGCACTGTGGTCACTGAGATGACAATGTCGCTGGTTATCTTGAGTGAAGCGCTGCCGCTCGCAGAAGAGTCAGCTTGGCTCGTAGCTTGCACAGTGACACTAGCTGGACTTGGCAGATCCGCTGGCGCCGTGTACAAGCCTGCGTTTGTAATCGTGCCGATCGTTGCGTTGCCCCCAGCAACGTTGTTGACACTCCAGTTGACGGCGGTGTTCGGGGTACCCGTCACTGCAGCGGTGAACTGCTGCGTATTTCCTAAGAGCACATTTGAGCTAGACGAGGACACTGACACCGTAACTGACTGCGGTGGGGTGTTCGGCGTTGAAGAACCTCCGCCGCACCCGCTCGCGCCGATCAAGATCGCAGCGAAGAAAATTTGCCTAAGTGAAACGGCGTATCGGGGACGCCTGAGGTGCTGAGATTTTTTCGGGCTGGACATGTCTCCCTCCAAGAAGCCTTCACCCAATTTGTTCTTCGTTCCACTTACTGATGGCAAGCCATGTGAAGTTCGTCGACCGAGTAGTGCTTGTCGAGCAGGACGACGTTTGTGCCATTGCCTTGAATCGTTTGCAGGTCATTGCCGTGATATTTCTGTCCGATTTTTGCGGGGTAATCCACAGCGTCGACGACCTGGTACTGCATGTGGCTAATGAGAGCTCCTGCGGCTCCAAACAAGATCACATTTCGCAATGCGTGAGAGCCTATCGGCCTGACAGCCAGGCAACCTTTGAAAGGCTGCGCGTTTGTTTTTGAGGGTTCGGAAGCTGGCGAGAGATTCCCTGGGCGGGCAGACGCATCTCGGTCTGCAGTGCTCATCTGACTCGACTTCTTCACCATTGTCAGAATGATGGCGTTTGGGACTTGTGCCGATTTGAGCGTAGCGAGCGCTGTTGGCGATGTGTCAAAGTCGCACGGAGAACCTTGCACCTTGGCAATGATTACCTCTTCCGGCAGTCCCGCCTTGACCAGGTCTACGACATCGCCGTTCCCAAGCTTTGCTGACGGCCCAGAAGAGACAATTCCCCGGGTGGTCTGGGCGTTGGTGAGTTCTGCGCTCATGGACAAGAAACCGCTCAGCAGGATTAGGCCAGTAATCAGTAAGCTCTTCATGGTCGCCTCCTCATAACCTGAATTGAATTTGCTCTTACAACTCTCAGTGTCGGTTTGAAAAAAAACATTACATGGGTTTCAGAGAAGCGTTCTTTATTGGCAGCGAATAAGACTGCTAACGCGCAGCTAAGCCCAGAAATCGCAGACCTTGCTTCGGTTAGGTAGCCAGTTGGTGGTTCGGTCGAGTCCCCAGGTTACAAATCAGATGGTAGAATTCCCGTTGTGCAGGCATGGTTTGTGCCCATATACGTTCGGACCGGTAGCCCGAGAATCGAAGCGAGATGAGTGGTGGAGTTCAGTCGCGAGAGTCGAAGAATCTGGACCAGCCAGATTATAACGTGCTGCTGTGCCGCCTGGATTCTGATCCGAAGTGTAGTTCTGAAAAATACAAGAACCTGCGAAGGGTCTTGCTGAAGTTTTTTGAGTGCAACAACTGCTGGTCAGAGGCAGAGCATCTTGTGGACATGACTTTGGATGTTGTGGCCAGGAAGCCGAGCGAGTTTGTGATTGAAAATGTTGGGGCTTACTGCCATGTGGTGGCACGCTATGTTCTGATGGGATTTAAGCGTCCAAGTCCACGAGTAATTTCTTTGACTGATTTGCCCGAAATACCGGGGCCACAGCAAGGTCACGACGCTGACGCCGACGATCAGAGAGAACTGGATTGCCTGAGCCAATGTCTCCGACAATTGAACAGGCGGAATCGGGATCTCGTTCTGGAGTATTACAGTTCACAAGAATCCACGCACATAACCCATAGGCAGAAATTGGCGCGAACCTTTCGTATCTCAATGAACAACCTACGGGTCAAGGCGAAGCGAATCCGAGAGGGGCTGGAAGACTGTGTCAAACGTCGCATGGGAAGCGGCGAGAGGTAAAGGAAACGTCGATGAGGCCGGAACTACGTCGATGAGGATTGTAATGTTTTCGAACTGGATGGCACGTATGGTTGGGAGTAATAGGCTGGTCAATCGAAAAAGAGGACCTTTGAGACCGGGAATTTTGTGACGGAAATGATTGAGGAAAATCTCGCAAGAAGGTATCTGTTGGGCCAATTGTCCGCGCAAGAGCGGCAAAAGGTTGAAGAGCGGTATTTTGCTGAGTCGAACGCTTTTGAAGAGTTAGTCGCAAGCGAAGATGACCTAATCGATTCCTACGCCAGAGGAGACTTAAGCAGTGCGGAGAGGCAACAGTTCGAGCAACGCTACTTTTCATCGCCCGAAGGGCGAAGTCGGGTCGAATTTGCTAAGGCCCTTGGCGAGATTGTCCGGTCGCGTCAAGCAGAAGCCAAGAACAAGAAGCAAATCTTTTGGGAGTCGCTTCAGCGGGTGTTCCGATTTGGTGATTCTCTTCAGTGGGCGGTGGGAGCGGTCTGTGCGGTTCTGTGTGTAGCCGTTTTCTTTTTGTCGTTCAGAAACCGCGAATTGAATCGAGAAATTCAGGAGGCAAGAACCAGTGAGGCACAGCTACGCGCCCAAAGGGACGAGGCGGTTGGACAAATCGCGAGCCTGAGCCAACGCGCTAACAATGAATCTGGTAGGCCCCAAGCTCAGGCCAACATTCCAGATCTGACATTCACGCTTGTTGGAGGCATCGTTCGGGGAGAATCTCGCGGCGAAGTCTTGACGGTGCCTAAAGGTCGGCCCTGGATAAGGTTGGAAATGCCGATTGACGAGGATACGTTTGGAGCCTACGAAGCTACGCTGTATACGGCCGATATGCGTGAACTTCGGCGCGAAGAAGGTCTCAAGAGCCGATCCACGGCTAAGGGAATTCAGGTTGCCTGGCGAATTCCATCTGACTCATTACAAAACGGTGATTACATACTGCAACTAAATGGCAAGCAGGTTGGTAGCAAGCCTGAAGCGCTGAGCGTCTACAGTTTTCGTGTCTTGCACAAGTAACACAAATAGCATTGAGAGCAGGATTGGCTGCGAGTAACAGAGTTAAGAATGACTCCGAATTTTCCGTAACTGGCACAGTGGCACCGTTCGCGGCTCAGAACTATGTGTCAACAGGACAGCGGATCCAGCACAGTTTCGTTCTTTCGCCTTTATCACAATTTATCCCAATACGCTGCCAATCGTGCCCAAACCGTCCAGAGCGAGCCGAACGGCGTCGTTAGTTTTCATCAACTTACCAGCGAGCCAGACGCAATCACTCGTTTTGCTAAACCGTTGTACTGGCTAAAACCGGTACCGGGGGTTCGAATCCCCCCCTCTCCGCCAGATTCTTGTAACTGCATCTAGCATCGAGGTTTGCTGGCTTCCCAGCGACAAAACTTCTACATAATTCGCGTACTTCCTAGCCTCTCGGGTTGCACAGTAGTTGCACACATTGTTTCCAGGGACTTCATCGCAGCGGTCTGCCACAGCTTTCCCAATGCTGGCCGAGAAGAAGTTTCAGTTGGGCGACGACCGGAACGGCGCCTTTGCTTTTCGGGCGCTTCGGTTCGTCCACGTGGCTCCTCCAGACGGATTTTTCAACTCGAATTTCGGAGCCGTCGTAGTTTCGAAGGGAACAATTCAGTTTCCGTTGAATGAGCCGCTGCCAGCGGGACTTGTGAAGAAAATGGTGACGGCGCGAGTTGCGCAGATACAAAACAAAAGAAGTAAAAATGTCCATTACTGAGCAAGTGCGAGCACTCGCTCGGGAAAGAGTGCCCTTCGTGTGGTAGTTATTTGATTGGCAAATAAGAGCAACGCGGGCCGCTTTTGACAAGCTCGTTCCCCTAAACTGAACCTAGAATCGTTCGACGTTTCCCGACGGTGACTCTTACTTGGAATTCACAATTGTTTTTTCGATCTTCTTCAGTGGAAACAGCTTCTGGCTGGTGCTTCTCGCGTTCGGCTGTGCCTGCGCCGGGATTTACATCTATTATATCGGCTTCCGTATGCTGCGCTTCAAACGCATGATTTTGAACACGCCACTTTCGAAAATTCACAGCGCATCGATTGGCTTGGTGGAAGTGAATGGAACGCCCGTTGGTCCACACGTGCTCACCGCGCCGATTACCGGCGATCCTTGTTATTACTATCACGTACAAGCGTGGCAACGCGTGAAATCAGACAGCAAACAGAAATGGATTCCCGTTTTGGATGAAAGCCTCTGCGTTCCCTTTTTTCTGGATGACGGCACTGGCCGAGTGCTTGTCGATCCCCAGAGCGCACACATGGACGTGCATCGCAATTTCAGCGATGAGGTGAGCGCTTCGGCTCTCTTGTCGCCGAATTTGGTGCCGGAGCGTCTACGGAACTTTCTTGCGACGCGGGGGCTCGTGTCTTCGGAAAAAATCAAGCTGGAGGAGCGCATTATTCCGCAGGGATTTCCGTTGTTTGTATTTGGGACGCTTGGGGAGAACACGACCGTGAATGCGTGGATTGCACGCCCCCAAATCAGCGGCGCTTCGCCATTATCCTTCAGCTTTCGCCCGGCCGGCGGTACGCTCATGTTTCGAATGAGTTCTAAGCACACACTGAATGCAGACAAAGTGCTTGCGTTAGCAAATGCGCTTGGCCGCGTTCCGGGAGTTCACGTGGAAACGCGCGTCACCCGGATGGGGACTCCAGTTGACGCATTTTCACAAGAAACCCAAGCGAGCATCCGCGCCACCGTATCGGTTACCACAGCAGGTCTTCCGGAGCAGCCGTCAGCTTCGTCGGCGCCTGCCGGCCCTTCACCAGACCCAACAAGGTCCGCAGAGTTCGATCTTCATCCGAGCGTTTGCATCGGCAAAGGGGAGCGTAACGAGCTATTCACGATTTCCGCGCAGAGCCAGCGGGAAGTCGCCGGCAAGCTGGCGTGGCAATCCGCGGTGTGCATTTGGAGTGGCCCAGTCCTGGCGCTCATCTCCATCTACTTTTTGAAGATTTACTTCGAGTGGCTTCCATGAGCATTTCCGCTCTTATCGCTCTCTTTGCCGTTAGCGGAGTGATTTTCTATCTGGTGACGATTTACAACGGGCTGGTCACGATGCGGAATGACATCGACAAATCGTGGGCGAACATTGACGTCTTGCTGAAACAAAGGCACGACGAATTGCCGAGGCTTGTGGATGTTTGTAAGGGCTACATGCAATACGAGCGGGAAACGCTGCAAAGCCTGGTCGAAGCGCGGGCCCGTTACGGCGCGGCCGCGACGGTAGAGCAAAAGGCGCAAGCGAGCAGCAATTTGAGCGCCTCCGTCGGAAAACTCTTTGCGGTTGCGGAGAATTATCCCGCACTTCAGGCGAACACTTCTTTTCTGGAATTGCAGAAGAGGACCACGGAACTTGAAAGCCAGATTGCGGACCGCCGCGAGTTTTACAACGATGCGATCAATGTCTTCAATACGCACATCCAGCAGATGCCCGACGCACTGGTCGCGCGGTTCTTCGGCATGAAACCGAGGTTCATGTTTCTGGTCACTGACGGAGAAAAGGCACCCGCCCGACTAGTTTTGAATCCTCGCCAGCCCTAGTACACTTTTGTAAGGCTGAAACTCGCAGGGTATCTCTTGACAGGATCTACGAATCATTCGATCCATCACAACGCCACGTTTCGGCGGTTGCTGGCTCAAGACAATTCCGTCTGAGAACCAACGAATCGGGTTTTTAGCAACTTGGTTCTGACAGGTGACCGGATTAAGAATGGCCGAGTGTCGTGACAGTGATCGACTTCGTGGATTGAAACTTTATCCGGGCACTCCGCCCAGAGCCTTATACACAGCGATGACGGCGACGTACACGTCTCGTTCGCTTTGTGCAACGGCATCCTCCGCTTGCAGCTGAGTTCGCTCGGCATCGAGCAGCGAAAGAAAATCAATCACGCCCTCGCGATAACGAAGCCGCGCAATGTCAGCCGCGCGCCTGCTCTCGCGCGCCTGGTCGTTCAGTTTGATCAGCCGGGCTTGCTCTGCGTGATAGCTCGCAAAAGAACTTTCTGTTTCTTCAAGTGCCCGCAGAACGGTTTCTTCATACGTCGCGAGAGCTTCATCCGCCGCCGCGCTGGCCCCGCGGACTCGCGCGCGTGCGCGTCCCAAATCGAAGGCCGACCAGGACAGCCCAGGAGTCACCGAATACGCTCTGGAATCGCCGGTAAAGAACGTGCTGCCCCTGCCGGCCAGGAAGCCCACAAAACCGGAGACGCTGACTTGCGGAAAAAGGCCCGCGGAAGCAACTCCTTGACGTTCCGTTGCCGCAGCGAGTCTGCGTTCCGCCGCGCGTACGTCGGGGCGCCGCTTCAGCAATTCGCCGGGATCGCCGATGGGGAGAACCTTTGCGATCGCCGGATAAGCACGCGGGGTTAAATCTGCGCTGAGTTCTCCAGGCCGTGTTCCAGTCAGTACGGCCATGTGGTATTGCGCGCGCATAATTTCAAATTCGATGGATGGAATGCTGGCCTCAATTGCAGCCACGCGAGCCGCGGCGCTTGCCACGTCCTGTTCCTCGCCGACGCCTGCATCTCTGCGAAGCTGGGTGAGCCGCAACGTCTCGCGCTGGTTCGTAAGGCTTCGCTCAGCAACGCCAAGTTGCCACTGCGCGCCCCGCAATTCGAAATAATTGCGCGCCAGCTCGGCAACGACGCTCACTTGCACGTCTCGAAGATCGGCTTCCGCCGCTTGATTATCGGCTCGAGCCGCGGCTAGGTTGTGTCGCACTCCGCCAAAAAGATCCGCCTCCCAAAAAGCGTCAAATCCCGAACGGAACGTGTTGACCACTTGCCGCTGATCTCCAAAACCGGGAATCTGCTCCTTGGTGTATTGATAGGACCCGTCTACCGTTACCGTGGGCACGCGATCCAGTTTCCGCTCATCGAAGACGGCGCGAGATTCCGCGAGCCGGGCCCGCGCGATGCGAATGGTGTTGTTCGCAGTGAGAGCGCGATCCATAAGGGTATCGAGCACGGGATCCTCAAACTGACCCCACCAGCGCGCGTCCAGCGGCGCCTCCGAGAGAAGATTCCCATCCACTCCACGGAATTTCACGGCCGCCGGTTGTGGCGCCTTGTAATGCGGCCCGACGGAGCAGCCTGCGAGGAGAATGCTCGAAGTTAAGAGTGCGACAATCCTAAATTGCGTTAGCATGTCTTAAGCCCCCGCCGAACTGGCGGAAGAAAGCTGCGAACCCACGATCGCTTTTTTCTCTTCGCGCGCCTCTACCAGTTTCCGCACGACCACGTAAAACACTGGAGTCAACACCAGACCGAATGCCGTGACGCCGAGCATGCCGAAGAAAACGGCAATCCCAATTGCCTGTCGCATCTCCGAACCGGCCCCCGAAGAAAGCATCAGGGGAATCACGCCCATCGTGAAGGCGAGAGACGTCATCAAAATAGGACGCAAACGCAGGCGGCAAGCCTCAAGAACCGCCTCCACGCGGTTAAAGCCCTCCTTCTGTTTTTCGCGGGCAAACTCCACAATCAGAATCGCATTCTTGCAGGCCAGGCCGACAAGAACGATCAAGCTGATCTGGGTGAAGACGTTGTTGTCGCCGCGCAGGAGCCAGACGCCCGCGATCGCGGAAAACAGCGTCATCGGAACAATCAAAATAACGACTAGCGGAAGCGACCAGCTTTCATACTGGGCTGCGAGAACTAGGTAAACGAGGAAAACGGAGAGCGGAAAAATGTAGACCATCGTATTTCCAGCAAGAATTTTTTGGTAAGTGAGTTCCGTCCATTCGAACTTCATGCCGTTTGGCAATTGCGAATCCAAAAGCTCGCTCATCGCCGCTTCCGACTGCCCCGAGCTGTAGCCGGGCGCGGGAGCCCCGTTGATTTCGGCGGCGGGGAAGCCGTTGTAATGCATCACGCGGTCGGGCCCGTACGTCGGCTTGACGCTGACCACGGCGCCGAGAGGAATCATCTGCCCCGCGGCATTTCTGGTTTTCAGCTGAACGATGTCCTCCGGATGCAATCGGTACGGCGATTCCGCCTGGACATTTACTTGGTATGTGCGCCCAAAACGGTTGAAGTCGTTCACGTACAGCGACCCCAGATACACCTGCATGGTTTCGAAAACATTATTCAGATCGATTCCATACGTCTTCGCTTTTTCGCGATCCACGTGGGAATCGATTTGAGGCACATTAACGTCGAAACTGGAAAACAGTCCGGCAAGTGCCGGCGTTTGATTGCCCTTTTGCAACGCGGATTTGGTCTCGCCGTAGAGCGATTCAAGCCCAGAACCGCCGCGATCCTCTATGTAGAGTTTGAATCCTCCAACTGTCCCAAGGCCCTGCACGGGCGGCGGAGGGAAAATGGCGATAAACGCCTCTTGTATCGAGCCAAACTCCTGATTGAGATCGGCTGCGATCGCGTTTGCGGACAACGCCTTTGACTTGCGTTCTTCAGAGGGCTTTAGCGTGACAAAAACGATTCCCGAATTCGGGCTGTTCGTAAACCCGTTAATGGAAAGGCCCGGGAACGCGACGGAGCTTTCGACGCCCGGATGTTTCAGAGCGATATTCGACATCTTTCGGATCACGTCTTCCGTTCGATCTAAAGTGGCGCCGTTGGGCAATTGTGCGAACGAAACGAGATATCCCTTGTCTTGAGTCGGCACAAACCCCGTCGGCACTTTCGAAAACCCTATGCCAGTAACGGCGATGAGCACGCCGTAAATTACGAGTGCAATGGCACTCGCTCGCACCGTGTGTGTGACGAATTTTCCATAGCCCGTCGATGCTCGCCCAAAAAAGCGATTGAATATCCTGAAAAACCAGCCAAATGCAAAATCAATGGCGCGCGTTAGCCGGTCTTTTGGCGCGCCGTGCGGCTTGAGTAGCAGAGCGGCCAGCGCGGGACTCAGCGTGAGTGAGTTAAACGCCGAAATGACCGTCGAGATCGCAATCGTCAGTGCAAATTGCTTGTAGAACTGGCCCGAAAGCCCAACGATAAACGCCGTCGGTATGAACACGGCGGACAACACCAGGGCGATTGCAATGATCGGGCCGCTAACTTCTTCCATCGCCCGCTCTGTCGCTTCCACCGGCTTCAGTCCAAGTGCAATGTTGCGCTCGACGTTTTCTACAACAACGATGGCGTCGTCCACTACGATGCCGATCGCCAGCACCAGCCCAAATAGCGAAAGTGTATTCAGTGAAAACCCGAGCGCCAGCATCACCGAGAACGTGCCGACGAGCGACACAGGCAGCGCGAGAAGAGGAATAATGGACGCCCGCCACGTCTGCAGGAAAACCAGGACCACAATCACCACAAGAATCAGCGCTTCCACAAACGTGTGCCCGACAGCTTGAATCGACTCGCGCACAAACACCGTCGGGTCGTAAACGATGCTGTAGTCAACGCCGTCGGGAAAACTCTTCTTCAAGCGCTCCATTGTTTCCCGGACCTGGCGGGATGTCTCCAGAGCGTTCGAACCGGGCCGCTGAGAAATCGGGATAGCCGCCGCCGGCTTATTGTCGAGAAGACTTCGCAGGGCGTAAGTGCTTGAGCCGAGCTCGACCCGGCCAACGTCGCGAACTCGCGTGATTTGCCCGTCTTTTGCAGCTCGAACGATGATGTTGCCAAACTCTTCCTCGGTTGTGAGACGGCCCTGTGTGTTCACGAGCAACTGAAACGCAGTGCTGCCCGTATTTGTGGGGGGTGCGCCGAGCACACCTGCGGCAACCTGAACGTTTTGCTCGCGAATCGCTTGTACAACGTCCGTGGCCGTCAGGTTGTGGGCCGCCAAGTGGTTCGGATTCAGCCAGACGCGCATGCTGAAATCGCCGGCGCCAAAAACTTGCACATTTCCGACGCCGGGAATGCGGTTCAACTCATCCTTGACCTGCAGAATCGCTAGGTTCGCCAGATACAACATGTTGTAGCGGTTGTCGGGAGATTCGAGGTGCACAACCATCAGCAAGTCCGGAGAAGTCTTTTCTGTTGTCACGCCGATCCGCTGCACATCCTGCGGCAAGCGGGGAAGCGCCTGCGATACTCGGTTCTGAACTTGTACTTGCGCCTTGTCGAGATCCGTGCCGAGGCCAAACGTAATCGTCAGGGTCATCACGCCGTCCGCTGTCGCCTGCGAAAACATGTACAGCATGCCTTCGACGCCGTTGATCTGCTGTTCGAGCGGCGATGCGACCGTATCGGCAATCACGGTCGGGTTCGCGCCGGGATAAGTCGTGCGCACCACCACCGTGGGCGGAACTACTTCGGGGTACTCGCTCAGCGGCAGCCGGAAATACGCCAGCGCGCCGATCACGAAGATCACGATGGAACTAACCGCGGCAAAAATTGGGCGTTCAATGAAGAAGTTGGAAATCTTCACAGGAGATTCCTCTTGTTGTCAGGCTCTGTTTTCTATTCCCGGCGGCTCGATGGGTTTGAAGAATTGCGAACGATGGA
>Ga0075436_100000320_pt1 | contig 30602 bp, 20 predicted proteins | sample RhiMethybrSRZTD5_FD_75303 | JGI IMG/M metagenome (GOLD analysis project Ga0075436, IMG submission 75303) | Populus rhizosphere microbial communities from Tennessee, USA - Rhizosphere MetaG P. TD hybrid SRZTD5 | ecosystem: Host-associated > Plants > Roots > Rhizosphere > Soil | place: USA...
ACCGGGGATAAGGGAAAAATCCACGTGCACCCAATCGCTCCATTCGCCTTCGCGCAGCACAAATTCCCGATCCTGGATGGCAATTTTTGCCACCGGCGAAACCGAATCGACCGAAACAGTGAACGGAACCAGGGCCGGGGGCCAGTCCTTACGAAAACTGTTCTTCGGGCCTTCCAGGTTGGCGGAAACGCGCCAGTTCTGCACCATGACAGGAATGATTTCGCCGCCCTCGACTTCGCCAGCCTGAACCGTCGGATCATCGGTGTAGAAGCTGAAAGTGCCGTAGCCGCCGCGCAGGTCAGGGGTGCCCATGCCGGCCAGGGTGCGGGCCTTGGAGGCGCTGGGCGGGAAGTTGGCGGGCATATGGAAGACGCTGGTCGGGATGCCGTGGTCTTCCAGAATGTTCCAGAAGGGTGCGCCGTGGCGCAAGAGCTCGGCGGTGCCGCCGCCCAGGGGAATGACCCAGGAGCCCAGGTGCAGGTTGTGCTTTGGCGGTTCCACCCTGGAGGTGGAAAGATAAGGCTCCATGGTGGCTGGGTCGCGGTGGATAAAGTCAAAAATGCCGTGGCCGCCGGGGTCGAGGCCCGTGATCAGGTTAGACCAGGCTACGGGACTCTGCGGAGGCGTGCTGGTAGTGAGTCGGCGAAAGGAGCCTTGGCGCGCCAGGGCCGCGAAGTTGGGCATCTTGCCTTCCGCCATGAATCGTTCCAACAACTGGGGGTCCATGCCATCAATGCCTAGAATGACGAGCTTGTGGTCGCCGTGATAGCGGTTCCGCCCGGGCAGTTGAGAGTAGAGAAGGCCGGCAGCGGAGCAGATGACCACACCGACCAGGAACCATTTAGATTTGCTCATGGCCGCGCTCCACCTTTACGAAAGGGCCGGAACCGAATCGTGCGGCAGGGGGCGAACTGATGGACGGGCGACAACACGCGTGCTTTTGGGTTGAAATGCTGGAATTCCGAGATGCTTAGCTTTTAGTGCAAAGCGCAGGCAAAGTCAAGGCGGGGCAGGAGGGTGGCCGGGGATGGCGGAAGCGGCGATTTAGTGGGAGGGTGAGCGCCTCGGGTAGTCATATCAGGGTTGGCTGTTTCGACGATTTGACCGTATGGCGGGCCGAACCGCAGAATGGAGAGATTCGCCGCCAACCGAGTTACCAGCGAGAGCGCGCTGCGGCCCGTTGACGTCGGGCATCGTAGAGAAGCGTACAAGGCTGAGCCAGGGAAAGGAAGAATGGCAACCACTACCGAAAGCATAAGCGCACAGAAATTCTCCCCGTTGCAACCGCCTAAACGATTCCTGTTTGGTCCGGGGCCAACCCAGGTGCATCCGCGCGTGTACGAAGCTTTAGCTAAGCCGATCGTCAGCCACGTTGACCCGTTCTTCTTCAACGTAATGGATGACGTGCAGCGCCTGTTGAAGATGGTTTTTGGGGCCGAGCAGGGCGTCACGCTGGCGGTTTCGGGCACTGGCAGCGGGGGCATGGAGGCGGCCGTTTCCAACTTCGTGGAGCCGGGAGTGAAGTGCGCTGTCTTTGCCAACGGGTTCTTCTGCGACCGAATTACGGAAATGGCGAAGCGCAATGGGGCGAATGTGGTTCGCCTGGAAAAACCGTGGGGCGGTACTTTCAGCGACGATGAGGCAAGAGAGTTCATTCGCCGGGAGAAGCCGCAGGTTGTGGCCTACGTGCAGGCCGAGACTTCCACGGGGGCTCTGCAGCCGGGGAAGGCGATTTGTGCCGCCGCGCATGAGGCCGGAGCGCTGGTGATCGCCGATTGCGTGACCTCGCTGGGCGGCTTGCCGGTGGAGCTGGACAAGACCGGAATTGACGTCGCCTATAGCTGCACGCAAAAAGGCCTGAGCTGCCCGCCGGGGCTGGCGCCTATGGCGCTTTCCAAGCGCGCGATGGAGTGGCTGGGACAGCGCTCCACGGCGGTGCGCAGCTGGTATTTCGACCTGAAGCTGATTTACGACTATTCGACGGTTTCGCATCGCTACCATCACACGGCGCCGATCTCGATGTTCTATGGCTTGCGAGAGGCCTTGGTGCTCATCGCCGAAGAAGGAGTGGAGAAGCGGTGGGAGCGGCATCGGCGCTGCCACGAGATGTTTGTTAAGGGCATTGAAGGCATGGGCCTGCGCTTCCATGTGCCGGCAGGACAGCGAATCCCCACCCTTAATACGGTGTGCGTGCCCGCAGGCGTCGACGATGGCAAGGTGCGGAAACGGCTGCTGGAGGAGCAGGGCATCGAAATCCAGAGCGGGTTTGGGCCGCTGGCGGGAAAGATATTTCGCATCGGCATCATGGGCCCGCTGGCGACCGAGGAAAATGTCCAGTTTCTCCTGCGCGAGTTCGGGCGGGCTTTGGCAGCCGAAGGGTATAGGGCTTAAACCAGGGTGAGAATGCACAGCCTGACGGTAAGGTTCATGCGCGGATGCACCCTGGCTGCGCTGCTGCTTATTTCTTCCAGCCTGGTTGCCGCGCAAAAGCCCAACATTATTCTCATAACTTTGGACTCGGTGCGCGCCGACCGCATGGGCTTTCTGGCGTCCAAGGCAAGGCTGACGCCGAACCTGGACGCACTCGCGAAGCAGAGCGTAGTGTTCGAGCACGCCTACGCGCAGTCGCCGCGCACGCTGTCTTCGCACGCCGCGCTGTTGACCGGCACCTATCCTCCTTACAACCACGTGAGTGAATTTGGCGCCGGCCTGTCAGACTCGCTGCCCTATCTGCCGGACTTGCTGCATGCGGCCGGATACCGCACGGCGGCGTTTGTCGGCACAATGGCGCTCGACCCACGAGACGGCTTTGCGCCCGGCTTGGACCGCGGTTTTGAAACGTACGACGCCGGATTTCGCCTGCCGCAAGCGGGTGAAAGCCGCTATGGCACGGTGGAACGAAGGGCCGCGGAAGTGGCGGCGCGTGCCCTGGTCTGGCTGCAGCGGCCGGGTAAGGGCCCATTCTTCCTCTGGCTGGAGTTGAACGATCCACATGCGCCTTACCAGCCGCCGGCCGGCTACGCGCGCTCGGGCTCGGCTTACAACGGCGAGATCAAGTACGCGGACGCACAGGTGGGAAAGCTGCTGATGGCACTGCGGGCGCGCAAGCTCTATGACGACGCGCTGATCGTGGTGGCCGGTGACCACGGCGAATCGCTGGGAGCGCACGGCGAGGAGACGCATGGGGTCTTTCTATATGAGGACACGGTCCGCGTGCCGCTGCTGGTGAAATTGCCGCAAAACCGTGGGGGAAAACCGGCGCCGCACGTACGCCTGGTGGATGTTGCACCCACGATGCTGGAACTTGCCGGTCTGCCAGTGCCGCCGCAAATGCAGGGCCAATCGCTGCTGCGGGCAATGCGGCAGGCGGGCACCGGCGAGGCGGCTTACGCACGCTCGGAGTATTCTCGGGATGCATTCGGCTGGAGCCGGCTGGAGTCGTGGCGGGCGGGAAAGTATCTATACATCCGAGCTCCCAAGGCTGAGCTGTACGACGTGGAAGCCGATCCGGGTTGCGCGCACAACCTGGCAGGCAATTCGCAAGCCACTGCCGGCACGATGGCGACGCAGTTGCTAGCTTTCGATAGCCGTATGACAGGCAAGGCGAGCGGCGGCGCTCAGTTGAGTTCCAGCGAGCTGCAGAAGTTGGCGTCGCTGGGCTACGTCGGATTGCAGAAATCGGTTTCGCCGAATGAGAGGACGGTCACGGGCACCGACCCCAAAGACGAGATCGCGCTGGCCAACAAGGTGGAAGGCGCCATGCTGGAAATCGAGGATGGCAAGGCGCAAAGGGCGAGCGCCGCGTTGCAGGTCGTGGTGAAGAGCCATCCCGGGATGTTCCTGGCGCAGTTCGCGGCGGGAGTCGCAGCAATGCAGCAGCGGCAATACGCGCAGGCTGTTCCGTTTGTGCGAAAAGCGATCGAGCTCCAACCCCAGGCCGCCTGGGCCTACTACGAAATGGGCGAGGCGCTGGCCCACACTGGCGATTGGAAGGGCGCGGCCACGCACCTGGAGATCGCGGTGGCGCGCCTGCCGGAGATGGCGATCGCGCATGCCACTCTGGCCGAGGCCTACCAGCACCTGGGGCGTGCGGCCGAGGCGAAGAAGGAACAACGCCGGGTGGAGGAGCTTAGGAAAGCCAGGAGTAAGTAGCGGCGGCGCGTCTGCCCAAGGAATTTCTTTCCGGCGCTAAGCAGATCCTTCGCCGCGCTCAGCATACAAACACAAACGTATTTTTTGGTATACGCGAGATGCTTCCGGCCTGAAGGCCCTCAGCACGAGGCGCTTCCTCGCAGGTTTGCACAGAGGCGCCTACCGCTTCCCAATCCACAACGGGGAGTATTCGGGCCGCCACCTCACAGTGACCTGTGACATAGGTCACTTCCTGCTGTGCTCTGGTTTGATAAAAAGCATCGAGAACCAGGCACGTGTGGCCGCGCGGCGGACCTGCTGAGGCGGCCAGGCCCACCGCGTCCTGCTCAGCACCAGTTGGGAGGAGTGCCATGCAGGAGCACGTCGGAAACCAGGGTGTGGGCTCTAATACTGTTCGCGCCGCTGAACAGGCGCGGCAATGGCGCGCGCAGCTGGCCATCCTGACCGCTGGTTTTCTCGCCTTTGGCGCGCTCAGCGGCCTGGCCATATGGCTGTTGCCTTTCAGCCAGCCGGTGCAGGTCACGGTCCTGCTGCACACCTTTATCGGTATCCTCTTTGTGGTTCCATGCCTGTGGTACACCCTCCGGCATCTGGCGCGCTACTGGAATAGCCCCCTGAGCCATATCCAGATCCTGGGTTACCTGGGGGGCGCGGCGGTGTTGCTGTGCCTGATTTCCGGCGGCGTGGTGACGTGGAATGGAATTGCCGGCACCCGGCTGAGCTACGGCTGGGATGCGGTGCACATTATCACCACGTTCGCGATTCTGGGGTTTGTTGCCACCCACGTGTGGCTCAGCTTCTCGCTCGCGCGAAAAAAAGCCGCGGCGGAGAGCACGGTGACTTCAGCGGCCGCCGGGCATTTCGGAAAAGCCGCTCTCCTGTTCACGGCGGCTTGCCTGGCGGTGGCGGCGCTGGCTGCCTATGCCTACACGCCGGCACGCCTGCACAATCTTTTTCCCACCGACTACAGTTTCAAGTACGGCAAGGACCGTCCCTTTGCACCCAGCCTGGCGCGCACCTCAACCGGCGGTGCAATGGATGTCGCCGAACTCTCCGGCTCGCGCTCCTGCGGCACCGCGGGGTGTCATGAAGAGATTGTGCAGGAGTGGGAGTCGAGCGCGCACCGTTATTCGGCGATGGACCCGGCTTTTCAGGCGGTGCAGACCAACATGGCCAAGCAGAACGGGCCGGAATCCACGCGTTACTGCGGCGGTTGCCACGATCCTATCTCGCTGTTCTCCGGCACCAAGAACCTTTTTATTCCCAATGAGAAGCTGACCGCGCTGGAAGGGTTCCAGGAGGGCGTTTCCTGCCTGTCCTGCCACTCGCTGCGCAAGGTAGACCTGAAGGGCAACGCCAACTACGTGATCGCGCAGCCAGCGCGCTACATGTTCGAGATCGAGTATGACCGCCACCCCACCCGCGCCAACCGCTTTTTTCGCGATTTTCTGATCCGGGCTTACCCGCGGCAGCACGTAGCGGATTTGAGCAAGCGCCTGTTCAAAACGCCGGAATATTGCGCCGCTTGCCACAAGCAGTTCGTGGACCAGGAGATCAACAACGTCGGCTGGGTGCAGTTGCAGAACCAGTATGACAATTGGCGGGAAAGCCGGTGGAACCATCCCGGCAATGCGCGCAGCACCATCGAGTGCCGCGAGTGCCACATGCCGCTGGTGGCGTCGAAGGACCCGGCGGCGGGCGACGATTTCGACTACAACCGCACGGCGAGGGACGGAAAAGTGCGCAGCCACCGCTTTATCGCGTCGAACCTGATGATCCCGGCGCTGCTCAAGCTGCCGGGTTGGCAAAAGCAGGTAGAGCTGACAAAGGAATGGCTGCAGGGCAACTACGTGATCCCGGAAATTGCCAGCAAATGGAGCAAGGGGCCCGCCGTGGGAATAGACCTGAAGTTGCCGGCAACGATTCACGTCGGAGAAAAAGTGCCGGTGAAGCTGGTGATCACTTCCAACAAGGTGGGACATGATTTTCCTACCGGACCGCTGGACATAATCCAAGCATGGGTGGAGCTGGAAGTAGTGGACGAGCAGGGGCGCACGCTTTATGCCAACGGGGCCGTGGACCCACGCGGGTTTATCCAGCCAGGTACATTCATGTTCAAAGCAGAGCCGGTGGACCAGAACGGCAACCTAATTGACCGTCACAATTTGTGGGAGATGGTAGGCGTGCGCTACCGGCGCTCGCTATTCCCGGGATTTTCGGATACGGCGGAATACAGTTTCGCCTACACCGGATTGCCAGCAAAAGCTGGAGTGCACAGTGCGGCCGCTACCGGCAGACAAGTCAAGAAAGCGCCTCCCGGCACGGTGCTGGTGGAAGCGCGGCTGCGCTATCGCAAGGCGGACCAGTTCCTGCTCAACTTTATTTTCGGGGAGAAATCGGGGTTGACAGCGCCCATCACCGACATGACCACGGTTACGCGAACCATCCCGGTGGAGGGCGGGGTAGACCGGCATCGAGCCGCGTCGGGCCCACGTGCGAACACCAGCGCCGGCGCAGGCAGGTGAGCGGGTGAGCCGCCGCAAACAGCTGATGTGGAAGTACACCGTAGCCTGCTGCGGGTTGGTGCTGGCGGCGGGCAGCACGCTGCTGCTGGCCCACCGGCATCGGCGGCCCTATGTGCCGGGACAGCAGGTGGAAGGCATCACGCAGGACCTTTCGCGTTCGCTGCCGACCGACTATCCGCGGGTGCGGTTCACGGACGTGACCGAGCAGGCGGGCATCCACTTCACGCACTTTGCCAACACGCGCAGCACGCAACTGCCGGAAGATATGGGTTCAGGTGCGGCTTGGGGCGACTTTGACGGCGATGGCTGGCCCGACCTCTACGTGGTGGATATTGCCGGGCCGCTGAGCTACACGCCGGAGCAGATGGCGCACTCGCCGGGCGGCAACCGGCTTTATCACAACAACCACGACGGCACGTTTACGGATGTGACCGAGCGCGCGGGCGTAGGGTTCAAGGGCATCGGCATGGGCGCCGCCTGGGCTGACTACGACAACGACGGGCGCCTCGACCTGGTGGTCAGCAGCTATGACCGCATCGTCCTCTACCACAACAATGGCGACGGCACCTTTATCGACGTCAGCCAGAAGGCAGGGCTGGATAAGTTCCGCGGCTTCTGGACGGGGGTGGCCTGGGGCGACTATGACCGTGACGGCAAGGTAGACCTGTATGTTTGCGGATACGTGAAATACGGTTTTCGCTCAGAAGACCTGAGCAAGTCGTCCATGCAGTACACCACGCTGGTGCCTTTCACGCTCAATCCTTCCTCCTACCCGCCAGAGCGCAACCTGCTGTTTCATAACGACGGGAATGGAAGGTTCACCGAAGTAGGGAAGCGGGCGGGCGTAGACGACGTGAAAGGGCGCAGCCTTTCGGCGGTGTGGCAAGACTTCAACGGCGACGGCTGGCCCGACCTGTACGTGGCCAACGATGTTTCGGAAAGCGCAATGTACCTGAATTTGCACAATGGCAAGTTCAAGGCGATTGCGCACGAGGCGTGGGTTTCCGACTATCGCGGCGCCATGGGGCTGGCCGTAGGCGACTGGGACCGCGATGGCGATCCTGATATTTTCATCACTCACTGGATCGCGCAGCAGAACGCGTTGTTCGATAACCTGCGCTTCACCCGCGGAGGCGCAAGCAAACCGGGGCTGCTGCGCTTCGAGGACGTAGCTGACACGGTGGGCTTGGGGCAGATTTCGCTCAACTCCATCGGCTGGGGCACCTCGTTTTTGGATTACGACAACGACGGCCAGCTCGACCTCATGGTGGTGAACGGCAGCACCTTTCAGGACGACAAGGATCCGCGTCACCTCGTGCCCATGAAGAATTTTCTGTTCTGGCAGAAAAGCCCCGAGGATGGTTTTTTTGAGGTGGGAGCGGTCAGCGGATCGGTGTTTCAGCAGCTGCACGTGGGGCGAGGCGCGGCCTTCGCCGATTACGACAACGATGGCGACATGGATGTGTTCATCGTTAACCAGGAAGGCCGGCCGATGCTGCTGCGCAATGACGGCGGCAACAAGAAGAACTGGATCAAGGTGCGGGTGAAGTGCACCCGGAGCAATCGCACTGGGTTTGGGACGAAGATTGAGATCGTGGCCGGCGGGCAGAAGCAGTATGACCAGATCGGCGGGCAGGCGTCGTACCTGTCGCAGAATTTTCAGGAGGCGCATTTCGGGCTGGATCACGAAAAAGAAGTGCAGCGCATCCAGGTGACCTTTCCCAGCGGCATGGTGCGCGTGCTGGAACACGTGCCAGCCAACCAGACGGTGATGGTGGAGGAGGAGCCGCGATGAAGCGGACGGCAACCTGGCTGGCAGCGGTGTTCGTTGTCTGCGTGGCTCTTATCACCGTGGCGAGGTTTCGTTCCGCAGCAGGAGCGCAAGCCAGCAGCGGAGTAAACCAGGCGGAGCGAGACCGGGTAGCGGCTTTCTGGGCGGCGTATGACCAGGCCGGCGTGCTGCGTAGCAAGGGCGAGTTTACGCGGGCGGCTGAACTCTATCGGGAAGCCCTCCAGCTCAATCCCAGCCATGAGGACTCGCTCTATTACCTCGGGAGCTGTCTGTATGAGCTGGGAGACTATGCAGAAGCGGAACAGCAACTGCGCAGCCTGATCGCGCTGGATCCGGAAAGTGGACGCGCCTATGGACAGCTGGGCAGACTGCTCTCGGTGGCGGCGCCGGGAGCGCCGCATGACTTGCCGGCGGCGCGGCAGGCGTTCGAGCGTGAGCTGCAGATTTACACCGAGCAGGCAGGACCACTGCTGGAACTGGGCGGCTTGGAGCTGAACCAGGGCAACCTCGCGCGAGCGGAGCAGGATTTTCAAGCAGCCACCCGGCTGGGCTCGGCAGAGGCCGAGTTTCTGCTGGGCTATGTGTTTTTTCTGGAAGGACGCTCGGCGGAAGCGGCACACAGCTTCGATAAGGTTCTGGCCAAGTACCGTGCAGACCACAAGCTGACCACCAAGGGAGTGCTCTCCGAGGGCGACGTTCTTCCCGACCCGGATAAAGCGCTGACCGCGCTGCAGCGGGCGGCGCTGAAATCCATGCTGTTGTCCTATTGGAACAAGCATCGAGGGGTAGACCTGGGCGCCGACGCTGGCCTGTTGCGGGTGCACGAGCAAGTGCCAGGCAAGCCCCAGGTGCAGATGAAAGGTGAGACCGGTGTGCGCGCCGGCGGGCGCGCCGCCTGGGCCGACTTCGCGGGCGACGGCCATTCCGGTCTGGCGGTTGGGGGCGCCAATTTCGTTCTCTATCGCTCGCAGGACGGCAAATATGCGGATGTGACCCGCGCTGCCGGGCTGGCTGGCATTCACGACGTCGTCGAGCCGTATTGGGTTGACCTGGGCGGCAATGGCCGCCCCGATTTGTATCTGGTGCGGCCTGGGCTCAGCAGCGGCGGACAGAATCTGCTCTACCGCAATCAGGGAGACGGCACCTTTCGCGACGTGACCGCGGCAACGGGGCTGGCGGGCAAGCGTTCGACGGCTCGCGCCTGCTTCGGCAATTTCACCGGGGGAGGAAGGCTCGACCTGCTGGAGGTTGGCCCAGCGGGGAATGGCAGTTCGGTGCGCCTGTTTCGCAATACGGGAAACCGATTCTTGGACGTGACTGCTTCGTCAGGCTTGGCAAGTTCCGTTACGGCGGTGGACTGCGCTGTGGCCGATTATAACGGCGACGGCAAGCCCGCCCTATTCGTGCAGTTTTGGCGACGCCCTGCGCGTCTGTTTCGGAATGAAGGCGGGAGCAAATTTGTGGATGTCACCCAGCGCGCCGGCCTGGCCGGCCTGGGCACGCAGGGATACAGTTCCATATTCTTCGATTATGATCGCGATGGCCGGCCTGACTTGCTGGTGACATCACAGGCCCCGCTGGAGCAGGTGTCGCGCTGGTTGCTGCAGCCGCAGACGGCTACGAAATGCTCCACGGCGCGCCTGTTTCGTAATCAGGGAGACGGCACTTTTCGCGAGGTGACGCGCGGGGCGGGCCTGGGCGGATGTTACGGCACCGTGCAGGCGATGGCTGCCGATTTCGACGGAGATGGCTGGTCCGATCTGCTGCTGGTGAGCGGGGGGCTGGATGCGCAGCAACTCGGGCCGAGCGTGCTATTTCGCAACGTCCAGGGAAAGAAGTTTGTACCTTGGGCTGACCTGCCGCGGCCAGGGATGCCGGCCAATTATCTGGGGGCGGCGGTCGGTCCGGCCGGCAACGATGGTTGGCGCAAGGTATATTTGAGCTCCGGGCCGCTGCCGGGCGGGCTTAGTGCGGGAGGCCTGTTCCGACTCAGCACACGCGGGCAGGCGCAGTCGGTCTCAGCCGCGCCACTGCACAAGATGCGAGAGGGCAGTAGTGAAGCGAATCGCTAGCAGCATGGCGGCAGTAGTCATCGCAACCGCCATGCTGCTGCCAGCCAGTTCTCAAAACACAACAAGCCATCCGCAGGCAGTTGGACGCGCTGCAGCGGTGCCGGGTTCCGGCTCGGCGGCTTTGCAAACCGATCGCAACCTGGGCAAGGCTTACTACGAGCAGGGGCAATACGCCCAGGCGCAGAATGAGTTCGCCAAGGTTGTGGCTTCCGGTCACGCAGTGGCCACCGACTATCTCGACTTGGGCCTGGCGCAGATGCAACTTGGCCGCTATGACCAGGCGCTGGGCTCCTTCACCACGGCCCGGCAAATGGACCCGAAGCTCACCGCGGTGAAATACAACCTGGGAATTCTGTACAAGCGGGAAGGGCGCGATCCCGATGCCGAAGCGGCGCTGAAAGAGGTGACGGCCACGGATCCGGGCGATCCGGCGGCGTGGTTCAACCTGGGCGCGGTGGAGATGAATCAGCACAAGCTGGAACCGGCGCTGGATGCCTTTCAGCAGGTGGACAACATGGGCTTTGCGCGCGGGCAGAATTTCTACGTCGCAGCATTGTTCCGCACCTTCACGGTGCTGGAGCGGCTGAAGCGCCCGCCGGAAGCGCAAAAATATTTGGCCCTGCACCAGAAGTATCGCGGGCGCGTGCCTGGCATCTCCGTACAGGCAACGGCGCTGGAAGCAGGGAAGTACGGCACCGCGCTGGTACTACCGCCATCGTCGCAAGCCAGGCAGAAGCCGTCGTGGCCTAAGGTGGTTTTCGCACCTGCCAGCGAGATCGGAAGAGGGCAGCCGCAAGCATTGCCCGATCCGCCGGCGGCCATAGCGGTTTCTGCCTACACCCTGGAGTATGCGCGCCAGCACCTGCTGCCGCTGTTTGGAACGTCAGTGGCGGTGGGCGATTATGACGGCGACGGGCGGCCCGACCTCTACATTGTGAATCCTGCCGGCAGCAACCGCTTGCTCCACCAGGAGGCGGACGGCAGTTTTAGTGACGTCACGGAAAAGGCGGGCGTGGCTGGGCCGGGCGGCAGTATCTCGGCGACGTTCGCCGATTATGACAACAGCGGCCGCTTGAGTCTGATGGTTGCCGGCCTGGGCGGCGTGCGGGCTTATCACAATCAGGGGAACGGTACGTTCACGGACAAGACTGCTGCCGCTCATCTCGGCGGAACAGGCGGAGAACTGGCGACACAGGCGCTGTTCTTCGATGCCGACAATGACGGACTGCTCGACTTGTTCGTCAGCGTTTACACCGATCTGGCGCATGCGCCGCAGAAGGCCAGCTTCCGCTTTCCTCAGGATTTTGCCGGTGCGGCGAGCCATCTTTATCGCAACAATGGGGATGGGACGTTTACCGACATTACGAAAGCCGCCGGATTAGGCTTGGCTGGACGCGCTAGGGGCGCGCTGTTTGCGAACTTCACCGAGGATGTCTTCACCGACCTGCTGGTTCTGCGCGATGACGGTCCGCCGTTGCTCTACATCAATCGTGGTGGCGCCCGCTTCAGCGCGCGCGCCGAGCCCAGCTTGCGAGTTGCCGCAACCCAGGCGCAGGCTGCCGACTTCAACCACGACGGCAACTTCGACCTAGTGCTGTGGACGGCGTCCGGTCCGCAGGTGCTGCTAAACCGTGGCAACGCGAGTTTTGTCCCGCTCAGGGGTATGCCGGCGATTGCCCCTCCTCTTCGGGATTTTGCTGCCCGCGGCGTAGTGGCCGACTTGGATGGCGACGGATTGGACGACCTGCTGGCCCTGGATGCACAAGGGAAATGGCGCCTGCTGCTCAACCGAGGCGGCGTGTTTCGTGCAGTGCCCGTTAACCTGAGTTTCGCGGTAACGCCTTACTCCAGCATCGTGCCCGCCTGGCTGCGTGGTCCCGGTGAACTCGATTTGCTGGCCACGGCAGGCGACGACGGACTCGAGGTGCGGCATAGGGAGAGTCCCAGGCCGACTTGGCTGGAAATTGCGTTGGCCGGGGAGAAGAGCAACGAGAAGGGAATTGGAGCGGTGGTGGAGGTGAAGGCGGGAAACTTCTATCACAAGGTACAGGTGGAGCGCTCGCCGGTTCGCATCTTTACCGGCAATCTGCCGCGAGTGGATGTGGTGCGGGTAACTTGGCCCAACGCTATCGTGCAGAACGCGCTGAATGTGAGAACGGAGGAGACCGTGCGCGTTCGCGAATCAGAACGATTGGCGAGTTCCTGTCCCTTCGTGTACGCCTGGGACGGGCAGAGATTTGCCTTCGTCACTGATGTGCTGGGAGCGGCGCCTCTGGGCGAACTGCAGCCCGACGGTTCGCTGGCGCAAGCTAATCCGCAGGAGTTCGTTCGCCTGCCACACGCGTTCGCGCCGCAGAATGGGCGTTACCTGGTGCGCTTTACGGACGAAATGCGCGAGGTGGATTACTTCGACCAGGTGAAACTGCTGGCGGTGGACCATCCTGCGGAAGAAAAGATTTATGCCAATGAGATCTATGGTTCCAGGCCTCAGATTCCCGCTCTATACGCCGTTCGGGGCGAACATGCACCGGCGTCGGCAGTGGATGATTACGGGCACAACGTATTGCCCTCACTGAAAAAGGCGGACGGCCAGTACGTTGCGGGCTTTCAGCGGCAGCGGATTCCGGGGCTGGCGAATCTGCACACGCTGACTCTCGATTTGGGGTCGCTGCCGGAATCGCAACCCATCGCACTCTGGCTTCAAGGCTGGGTCTTATGGCCGGATTCGAACAGCGCCCGCGCGCTGGCCTCGCAAAAAACTCAGATGGTCGGCCCGTATCTGCAGGTGCGCGACCCAGATGGCAAATGGGGGACGGTGGTCCCTGACATGGGCCTGCCCAGCGGCACCAGCCGCACCATCCGGGTGGACTTGACGGGCAAATTTCTTTCCGCTGACCACCATGTGCGCATCGTGACCAACCTGTGTGTCTATTGGGACCGGATTTTCTTCACCACGAATGAGCGGTGGCTGCGGCCGAGCAGCGAGGCCCCAGTTCTCAGCGCCAATTTGCACTATCGCGGGTTCAGCACGCCGCATTCGGATCCAGCGCAAGTAAAGCCAGAGGAAGTGAATTACGCAGAGTTGGACGACAGCGCGCCGTGGGATCCCGCCCCGGGAATCTACACGCGCTACGGCAATGTCCGGCCCGTGGTGGAGCATCGCGATGACGAAGTGGTGGTGATGGCGCCTGGCGATGAACTGAGCCTGGCATTCGATGCGCAGGCCTTTCCGGCGGCACATCCAGGCTGGCAGCGGGACTTCTTCCTCTATCTCGCGGGCTGGGCCAAGGACAACGAACCGAATACGCTAGCCGGGGACAGTGCGGGCCCGCTGCCCTTCGTGTCCATGCGCCGTTATCCCTATGCGGGAATGGCGCACAGCACAGCGGCCTATCGCAGCTACTTGCACCGCTACCAGACCCGCCGCCGTTATCGCCTGATCCCGCCGCTGGCTCCAGCGGAATAATCGCACGACTACTGCCCGGTGCCGGTCAATTTGAGCACCTGCGGACTGAAGCTGCTGCCGCTGTAAGTGATGGTCACAACCCCGACGACGGTTCCGGTTTTACTGGGCGTGAAACTCACCGCGAAGGTGCACTTGGCCAGAGCATTGAGCGTGCTTCCGCAGCCGTTGGTGATGTTAGTGGTCACACCAAAGTCGCCAGTCGGAACCAAAGAGATGCTGACCACGCTGCTCAGATGGTTCGTCAGCGTAATTGTTTTAGTTCCACTGGTTGTGCCCACGGTCTGGGCGGCAAAGGTAAGACTGGCGGGCGAAAAAGTCAGAGGAAGGGCGCCGATGCCCGAGAGGTTGTACACCTGCGGGGTAAGCGAGGCATTATCGGCGATGTTCACCGCGCCGTTGATTGTGCCGCTGATCGAGGGCGCAAAGCTGACAGTGAACGTGCACTTTCCGCCGGCGGCGGCCAGGGTTGCGCCAGGGCAGGGAATTGCGCCGCTGCCCTGTGCGGAGTAGTTGCCGGTACTTAGGAGCCCAGAGCTGCCAATAGTAACCGGGCCGGCGCTGTTATTCGTTACCGTAACCGGCTTTGAAGTAGTGGTGCCCAGCAGTTGCGCGGCAAAGCTCAGGCTAGCGGGAGAGAAGCTGAGCGGGGAGGTTGCACCCCCCGTGCCGCTTCCGGAAAGACCAAGCTCCAGGGGGCTGAAAGTGCTGCCATAGCTGACGGTGACCGCGCCACGGGTGGCGCCATTCTGGAGGGGTGTGAAGGTGATGGTCAGGGTGCATTTCGCTTTGGCCACCAGGCTGCTGCCGCAGGGGTTGGTAGCGCCAGGCACAGCATTGTAGTCGGCACTGGTCGCGTAGGCGATGCTGAGGGGCGCGCTGGTGTTGTTGATGAGCGTCGCGGTTTTGCCAAGCGTAGTGACGCCCACTGTCACGGTGCCGAAGGAGAGGCTGGTGGGCGATAGCGAAAGCGGCGCCAGACCGGTGCCGGAGAGGTTGACCATTTGTGGGGTGTTGGCCGCATTGTCGGCAAGAGTAATTTCACCCGAGATGGCTCCCGGCACGGAAGGACTAAAAGTTGCCGTGATCGTGCAATGAGCACCGGCGGCCAGGGTGGACGGAGTCACGGGACAGTTATCGCTTTCCCCATAATCGCCACTGCTCGCAATGGGCGAAAGCAGCAAGCCGGCGGTGCCAGTATTGGTCAGGGTCACAGCCTGCGAAGCGCTGGTGGTGCCAATCAACTGTCCGCCAAAGCTGAGGCTCGCAACAGACAAGCTCACCACCGGAGTGCCACCCAGCGCGGTAAAGCTGGCTGTGACCGATTGGCTGGCGGTCATGGACACGATGCAAGTGGCGGCGCCGGAGCAAGCGCCGCTCCAGCCCGCAAAGCTGGAGCCATTGGCAGGAGTGGCCGTGAGGGTCACGGAAGTGCCGCTGGCAAAACTGGCGGAACATACGGCTGGGCAGTTGATCGCTGATGGGCTGCTGGTCACCGTGCCGCTGCCTGTTCCCGCCAGGCTCACGTTCAAAGGAAACACGGGCCCGCTACTGATCGCAACCGTGTCCAAGGCGAAATCCGTGCACACGCCCTGGCAGTTGGTGAGACTGAAAGTCACCGCCGTGATATTGGACGCTGTTTGATCGCTGATGCCGATATAGGTGGCATCGCCATTGGAATTGCTGGAAACGGTGAACGAGCCCAGCAAGGTGCTCCCGTTAAAAGCCTGAATTTTCGCGGTGAACGGACCAGGTCCATCTGCCTGGATGACGGCGCCGGCGCCGGATATGCCATGGGCGAAGGTGAGCGTGAGCGGGCCATTGCCGCCGTTGGCGGAGTCGGAGGTCCAGATCAGGGTGTCGCCGGCGGCAAATCCCGCGCCCGTCCAGCTGCAGGGAGTAGCGGCGCAGACCACGGAGGTAAGGCTGTTGGCTGCCGCCAAGCCCACGCTGGTTCCTAGGCCTGAACTCGAGGTGGCAACGAAAGCGGAGGAGAGAGTGGTCGCGTCTCCGCCCAATTGCGCCCAGCTCAGGGAATCATTGGCGCCCTGAGCGGCCGGGCTGGTCACAGCCACCAGAGTGTCGCCCCAAAGGGTGGCGGCGCCCAGCAGAAGCGCAAGCAGAGTACACAGCCGGGTAATAGAGGTGGGGCGCAGCATCTTTGGCCTCCGATCAAAGCTCGCATGGGCATCGTTCCAGCTCATCAATAACCTCAACAAATAGGTCCAGCGCTCGTAGTAAATGTTCCCCCATCGGAATATGCCAAGCCCGCCGAAAGGGACGGACTCAGGCGATAGAACCAGGAGAAGTAGGCCAGTTCCTGCAGGCTGTAAGTGAAATTATTCATGGTGATCTGGGGAAGGAGGATAGTACCCGTCAGCGGATCGCCCACTTCGAGGTTGCCCTGGCAGCCGGCCACCTGCCCGGTATTGCCCCAAAGCGGAGTAGGGTTGGTCCCCACCGGATCGTCCATCCATTCGCCAATCTCGTGACTCAAGACTGACACGTCGCCCGAATACAAGCCTGAGGTGTCGAAATCACTGGTGATGTACGTCTGCAGCAAGGTGGAGGGCGTGTAGGCGCCGTGATATCCGAGAATGCCACAGGGGACATTGTTGGGGTCGTAAGGATCACACAGGTTGATGCTGTCAAAAAGAAAAATGGGTAGCGTGTTGGGCGCCACGCCCTGTGCAACCAGGGAGGGAAGCAGGGTGTTTTGCACGTAAGCGTCAAACCAATTGATGTCAACATCGCCCCAGGTACAAAAGAAGATGCCGAGGTTCTGGGCGCCCCCATCAAGCGCCGGCACGCTTACATTCACGGCCGGAAGCGTGGTCAGGTTGAGGAGCGTGTGGTAGCGGTTGCCGGCAGCCGCGACCTTGCTCCAGAAGTTGGCGCGCTGAAAGGCGTCAATGTACTGAGTGGGGCCCACGTTCGCTCCATTCAGGGTGAAGGCCGCATTCTGGAAAATGGGGGACTTGGCGGTCACATCGGCAACGTTCATGCCGCCCAGGCAGGAATCCGGCGCCGTGGGATCGAGCTTCGTCCCATCAGAGAATGTCATGATCACCGGGATCAAGTAGGCCTGCACGCTAGTGGAACGGTAGCCGTGGAAGAAAGGGCTGCGGCCGACCATGGATCCTGAATAGGTGAGGTTATCCGCCGGCGAAACCACAGAGTAGTTCCACAGAGGAATGGTGGTCCCGGCGGCAGACTGCGCCCGGATAACGGGCATGAGGTCGCGCGCGTTCTTCAGCGGCCGCACCACCGACCTTCCTTTGCGGCGCGTGCCGGCGGCTGGCCGCACCAATTGCGCCCAGCCTGCGGTTAACATGCTCAGGAGAATTGCCGGAAGCAGAAACGAGGGCAGAGAGGGGCGCCGCATGTAGAGGCCTCCATCGGGAGCGATTCGCATTGGAATCCCTCAATTTGTGTAACAGGGCCGAATAAATCTGGAGCTGAAGGGGGAGAACCCTTGCGAGGTACAACCTGGGCGGATTATGTAGCGGGCGCGGGTGGGTGTCAACTCTGCAGGTCGTGTGGCTTAGGGCATGTTTTTCATGAATTTGTGGTGCTTTCTTCATCCGTTGCCCGCAAAGCCGACAAAAAGGCACCATACCCGTCACCCCCCTTGGCGGCCCGCAATCTGCGCGCGGGAGTACGAACCGAACCCAAACCGTTGTGACAGGTTTCTTAATCCTAACGACAGCAGTCAAACTTTCAGAGCCAGCCTCGAGCGAGAGACGGCAGGGAAGAAGACCAGAGATGATGATGAGTGATAGCGGCGGCCTGCCTTCTTGTCCCTGGTGAGTGCTGCAGGGCCTCTATCGCCCCAAAAAACCCGGTGTTCGGCCTTGAAACATCGCCGTTCCCTTCGGCCTGTCCGTCCATTCCGCTCAGGCGCCGTGGCCTGGGCGATGCTGGTATGATCTTTGGGCCCGTGCGGTAGAATCAATGCAGTGGGCGCGTAGCTCAGTTGGTAGAGCAATGCCCTTTTAAGGCATGGGTCGCAGGTTCGAGTCCTGCCGCGCTCACCACACCACCCCGAGAAGCAAGGCAAATGCTCCAACCCTGGAGCACAGCAGCAGTCAAACAGCGAACAGGGCAATGGCCAGGGGCCTCCGAGCATCTTAACCAAGGCGAGTTCCTTTGTGAGATCGAGCTTGGCACCGTTCCGCCCACCTAAAAATCCACGAATCACAATACCGGGTGACGACCTGCGGGCGTGCTTCCCCCCGAATCCACCATTGCCGAACTAGTGACAAACGCCTCCCCCAAATGACGTTAGTAATCTCGACGGATTACGCAGCGGCTGCGAATACTAGCTCCGCGTCCCACATTTGGACGTTTGTTCCAGGATTGGACGAACCAGGGCGAATCCATCATTTCGCTGTTGTAGACAAGGTAAGCAGATGAAAACGCACATGCGGAAGTTTGCATTTGTTGTTGCGCTTACATTTCTGGTCGCATTGGCTGTTGGCAATGCGGCAGCTGCTCCCGGCAATTCCAACATTGGCACGGTCACGCTGAATGCGACGTTGAACGAGTCTCTCACCGTCACCCTGATGTCGGGCACCAGCATTAACTTCACCCTGGCGCCTAACACAGCGGGGAACAGCGGCAGCGGTACCTCAAGCCTGACTACTTCCTGGTCGCTGAAGCCGGGGAGAAGCAGTATCGCCATTTGGGCGTACTTCACCAGTTCCACGGCCGCCCTGAATCCCCTCACTACCGGTAACGCGGTCACCATCCCTTCTTCGGCCGTGAAAATTCAGGTCAACGGAGCCGGCGCTTTCAACCCGTGCGGCAACGTGAGCCCCTTCAATGCCGCCGCCTCGGGGCTACAGATCGGGACCACCAGCATTGGGGCCAATACCAATCTCACGGGCACGCGTACTGACACTCTGCTTTATCAGATTGACACCACGGTGGTGCCGCAGCTGCCGGCTGACACTTACACTGGCGTGCTTAACATTCAGGCCCAGGTGACTCCGTGATCCGACTAACCAAGGCAAGGGGAGCGTGCCTAATAATGATTCCGCGATGTCCAGCAAAGAGCTGGCAATTGGCAGCCCGGAGGTGGATGGTTGCGTTGTGCGTGGCAAGTCCCCTGATTACGGCGGCGGCACAGACGGTGCGCCCGCTGATAGACGAGAACGTGGTCAAAGCGGCAGGGAAGAAGGCCAGCGGCAAAATCGAATACTACAATGATTCGCTGCAAACGCTGAACGTGACCCTGGAGGCGAAGAGCTTCACCGTTTCGCCTACGGGCGAGATCTCCTACCGCCCGCTGGAACCCGACGTTCACCTCAAACTATCAGAGATGTCCTTCCGTATCCCGCCGCGGCAGAGCCATTACGTGTTCTACCAGGCGTGGGCGGAGAAGCTGCCTGCCTGGTGCGTACTGTATGCGGCATTTTCCGGTTTTCGCCAGCGCACCCCCGAAGGCTTTGTGATCCAGGTGCAGCTGCCGCACACCATTTACCTGTTGCCCAAGCGTCGCCTGCAGAAAGCGGAGGTCAGCATTATGCGTGCGGAGTACGTGCCGCAAACGCAAAAAGTGGTGGTTCGCGTGGCCAACTCCGGTGATGCATTCGGGCGCGTGCTGGAAGCCGACGTGCAGGGCACGAAAAGCAAGGCGTCCCAAGGAGGCTTTCCGCTGTTCCCGAGCAGCGAACGGCAGGTGGAAATTCCCTGGCCGGCGGCCGGCGTCCCAAGCAAGGTTGTGCTGCGTTTCGAGCGCTTCACCATGGAAACGAACGTTCAGGGCTCTGCCCCGTAATGTTGTGACAGAAAATGGGCAAGCTTCCCACCTCGTTCGCCGTGGCCGCCGGCACCTGGCTGTTGTGGCTGGGCTGCGCCCCGCTCAGTCCGGCTCAGTTGGTCACGGTGGGCGGCGGATCTTCTGACCTGTACGATGCCAACGGCGCCTCCATCCAGCTGCAGAGCGGCAACTATCAAGGCTACTTGGGCGCGGGAGCTCTGGGAGGAAATTTTCTCCTGGGAACTCGCGCCTCCGTCAAACTTCACGCGGGAACAGTAAGCCTGGGCGACGAGCCGATTACCCTCGACCTGCCCACCGATATTTTTAATACTGACCAGTACTTGCTGGCCCGTGGGGCCTCCTTCAGCACGCACCGCCAGGGGTACGACCTGATGTTCTTCGGCGGCGCCACAGCCCTAAGTGGGGGCACTCCCTTTTTCCAGGCGGCTTCCGCGGAAACGCCCGCGGGCGTGCTCTTTCTGGACAAGGCGGTCTCCGACCGTGTGCACTTCTATTCCCGCGAAGTGTTTTCCAGCCAGCAGACTTCCATCAACGGGTTCAGCTGGCGGTTGCACCCCGGAATCGTGCTGGGCGCTGCGGTCGGCGCCGGCTCGAACCAGCCCTACGCAGCCAGCAGCCTGGATATGAAGTTCGATTGGCTGGAGCTGAAGGCGGCTTACATCGCAGCCGGCGACCGTTTTCGCCGCATAACCGTGCAGCAGCCTCTCAACTCCGAGTACACCGGGCCCAACGTTGTGGCCACTATCAAGCCGCGCCGGAGCTTGGTGTTTGTGGCCGGCCACCAGAACCTGCTGCAGCCCCAATTCAAATCTGACCTCCCTTTCCTGCGCGCCACCGTGAACCAGTTCCAAGGCGCCTTCGAGTTTCGCCAATTCCACTGGGGCGGAGGCCTGTTCCAATCTTTTCTGGCGGGGAAAAAAACCACCGGAGAAGCATTGTGGGCGCAGCGTCCGGTTACACATTGGCTGGAAGCTGGCGTGAACTACTTTCGCAGCCGCTCCCAGGCCGATAGCCAGGTCTCCAGCATGCTTTCCGGCATTCTGCGCCAGACCATCTCGCCTCGGCTCAGCCTGCTGCAGGTGATCAGTTCATCGCAGGGGCAGACCACGGTGGCCTTCGGCGGCAACTACTTTTCCAACCACTTCACGGTGGGGGTGGACTACCAGACCGTATATGTTCCTTTTCTGGTGAAACCCTTCAAGCAGGGAATCGGCGTGACCCTGCAGCTGCGGCCGTTCGGCGGTATCGAATTCGACGGCCAGAGCTTCCTCGGGCCGGATGGCAAGACCAAATACACGGTTTCCGGCAGCAGCATGTTGGTGGGCGCGTCGCGCTTTTTCGGCGTGAACGGTTCCAGCGGCTACCGCCTGCCGAAATACGTGATCCGGGGGCGGGTGGTGGATGAGCACGGCAATGCTATTGCCGGCGCTGCCGTGCGCGTTGACGGGCAGGTGCTGTTGAGCAACGCCGCGGGTGAATTTCTGTTGCGTAAAAAGCGGCCCGGTTCCTATCCTATTCAGGTTTCGTTCAGCGACTTTGTTAACCCCCTGGCCTACGAGGTAGTCTCCTGCCCGCCGGCGGCAAGCGCCCAGCGCGAAGAAGTGGCAACTGCGTTATTGATCACGTTGCGCCGGGCTGGGAAGGCTCTGTCGAAGTAGCGGTTAGTAGCCCAACTCGCGCATGCTGAGAGTGAGGCTGAATTTTCCGCTTTGAGTGGATGGTAATTCCGGAAATACGATTTCAAGTGTGGAACGTAGCGGATGGTCGAGCACAAAGAACTCACGCCCGTGATTTCTTGCCACCGCCATAGCCAAAAATGTTTGCCCTCGCATGGGCATGCGGCGCGCCATTATTCCTGGGGCCGTTAAACATGCTGTGCCGCGGCCATTTCCGTCCTGCATGTTCGCCTGCACAACGAAGCTGCGGGTATTGGCCGCCAGAGCCAGCGGGATGCGAAGGATGGCGCGGCCGCCTCCGTTAAGCAGATGGCCGCGCACCAGCAGGACGCCGCGGCCCGTGCTTTGCACTTGCACCGTTCCGGTGGCGCCGACGATGGTGGACTGCCCCGCCTGCAGAGAGAAAGTCGCCGGCATGGTAGCGACCATCGTGACCTGTGCCGGAGGGGAATTCTTGGCGGCATAGACCGGACCAAGGCAGATCAGCAGCAATGGCAGGCCCACGGTCCGTCCGAGCGGGATGTTAGCGGCGTGCAAGCGCACGCTTTGACCTTTGCAGGAGCAGGGCCGTCGGGGTCCCCAATCGTTGGTATTTGCAAGTGCCAGTAATCATTGCACTTACGATGTGCTCCACGGTGCGCCGCGATAGCCCGGCAAACGCCGCGTGTCCAGCTTTTGCACTTTAATTCCCAGTTCGGGACCCGCTCTCGCGCAGCATGTAACCAATTTTTAACCTAGCGTTTACAGTCCCGTAATCTGCCTCTTTTAGATTCCAGCTGTACACCACAAATGTAGTGGCTTCTAGGATTTGGGCTGGTCAGACGGGAAGCGAAAAGCGAATTTTCAGGAGAGCTAAAGAATGAAAATAAAATCCACTCTTTTTTGGATTGCGGTTGCAGCCCTGGCGGTATTCGCCGTCGGATGCTCGAAATCAGGGCCGGGCGGCGGCAATGAAACCGTCAGCCTGGTGGGAGCGGGCAGCACCTTCGTGAATCCCATCATGACTCGCTGGACCGCGAATTTTCAGCAGGCCCACAACAATGTGCAGATCAATTACCAGTCCATTGGCAGCGGCGCCGGCATTCAGCAGGTGAAGGCCGGGACGGTGGACTTTGGCGCCAGCGACGTGGCTTTGAATGATGAAAAGCTGAAGGACATGCCGCCGGTCATTCAGGTTCCGGAAAGCGCCGGCCCGGTGTGCATCACCTACAACCTGCCGGATTTGAAAGAGCCGCTGAAGCTGACCGCTGAGACGCTCTCCGGCATTTATCTGGGAACCATCAAGAATTGGCACGATGCCGCCATTGTTAAAGCCAATCCCGGGGTGAAGCTGCCGAAAACCGCGATTGCAGTGGTACACCGTTCCGACGGCAGCGGCACCACCGGAATTTTCACAACCTATCTGGCTGCGGTGAATCCGGAATGGGCGAAAAAGGTGGGCGCCAGCATTTCCGTGAACTGGCCGGTGGGCCTGGGTGGCAAGGGAAGCGAAGGCGTCACCGGAGTGGTCAAGCAAACGCCGGGGGCGATCGGCTACGTGGAACTGTCCTACGCGACGCAGAATCATCTGCCAGTGGCTTCGGTGGAAAATAAAGCGGGTAGGTTTGTACTCCCCAGCGCGGGTGGCACCACCGCGGCCATTGATGCTTTCAAAACCGAACTGGCGCAGGACGTGCGCAAGCCCATCGTGGACCCGCCGGACTCTGCGCCCGAGGCCTACCCCATCAGCGGTCTTACCTTCCTGATCATTCCGAAAGACGGCACGGACCGCGCCAAGAGGCAGGCTTTAAAGGAATTCGTGCAGCACATCGTGACCGATGGCCAGCAACTGTCGCAGGGACTGGACTATGCTCCTCTGCCCTCTTCGATTTCCTCGCTGGACCAGACCATGCTTTCGCAGTTGACCGCCGCCGGCGCCCCGCTCAAATAGGGCGCCGGTTTTCCCATCCACAGCTGTAACCGAAAATTCATATGTCCGTAATACAGCTGTAACTGGGCGAAATTAGAACTGCAACTGAGGAGAGGACTACAACCGGCTCAACTCAGGGCAGTTTGCCCCAAAGAAATCATGAGAAGAGGAGCAAGAAGAGCAAATATGAAGCCCGTTCTGAGGTGGTGCGCAGTCGTACCGCTGTTGTGCGTGCTGATGTTCGCGCAAAGCAACAGTTCAGCCGGACCGGCACCGGACGCGAGCAAAACGCCGGCTCCAATTACCGAGCAAGATGTGAAGGAACTGCGTGACGCGATGGCCGCGCAACAACAGCAGATTGCGGCACAACAGCAGCAGATCAAACACCAGCAGGAGATGCTGGAGCGGCTGAGCCGGAAACTGCAGCAGAACCCGAGCAGCAGCCAGCCTGCTTCGCAGAAGCAGGCTGCCAGCCAGGCGCCGCCGCAGGCGCCCAACCTGGGAGAAGTGGCCAGCACCACGCCGATGATTCCGGCGGGGGCAGCAGCCTCGACTTCCGCGGTCCCGAAGATCGCCGAATTGTCGGAGGGGCAGGCCGCCGGGAACGGCCAGAACCAGCAAGCCAGTGACTCGCTGGTGCTGGCCAACGGGAAAATAAAAATCGGGGCCCTGGCGTATGCGGACTATGCGTATTACTACAAGACCGGCTTCGGACCGCAGTTCTTGACGCAGACCAACTTCGCCGGCGCGGGTAATGACAACTACAGCGCCTTCGAAGTCAACCGGACCTACCTTAATTTCGTTTACAGCCCGAATGATGTTCTGAGCTTCAGGATAGTTCCCAATATCTATCGCCAGTTCGCAAGCGCCAGCAACGACAAAGTCGGTAAGGTGGGCGCAGTTCCGGCTTCCGCGGATGGCAACCTGACGTTCCGGCTCAAGTACGGCTACGCTGAATTAAACGCGTTCCGAAGCAGCGAAGCTTTCCACGAAGACACCATCCGCTTCGGCCAGCAGATGAACCCGCTGGTGGACTGGGAAGAAGGCCTGTACGGCTTCCGTTACGTTAACCTGGTTCCCTGGAACTACCTCAGCTTGAGTTCCACGTATACCGGCGCCTCGCTCAATGGTCCTATCAAGGTGAATGGCAAGCAGTACATTGACTATCAGATTGGCATCTTCAATGACGCCAATTTTCACCAGTTCAACCAGTCAGAGACGAAGACCGGGATGGCCCGGGTCTCGTTTTATCCCTTCGGCGCGAAGTCCAAATACGATGGCCTTGGGATAACCGGCTTCGTGGACTACGGGTACGGCAATGTGACGCCTGATACGTCCAACCACGTGGTAGAGCGTATGGCTGGCTTGATTCACTACACTACGCCCCACAATGGCTATCAGTTGGCTGCGGAGTATGATTTCGGACGCAACGCCTTCAGCCTGGGGAATTTGTTCTCCGGGGCCGGGCCGCAGGACGCATTTGGTTTGGGGACGACTCAGTATGCCGGGCTAACCGACCTGGCCAGTGCCATCCTGTCGGGCACGCATACCCGGCAGAAGGGGTTTGACGTCTTCGGTCACGCCGACATTCCGACCACGAAATTCACACTGTTCGGGATGTGGGAGTTGTTTCAGCCCAACACGAACATTCCCAGCGATCCGATTGATTTTCATCGCTTGATCGCCGGCATCAACTACCGTTACAGCAAGCATTTGCGCTTTGCCCTGGACAGCCAGAACGTGTTCTACCGGCACAGCCAATTCACCTACCCGGCCAGTGACCTGGCCCAGTTCAACTCGAAATTGGCGAAGGCCAACCCAACCGGCATTGCGAACGCAGTTCCGCCGGACGTTCAAGCCATTTTCCTCAACATGGAATTCTCGTTTTAACGCGGAGCAAGAACAGGCGCCTGGCCAACCAACCGGCGCCTGTTTTATTTCTGAGGTCAGGAGTCAGTACTTGCTGGGCGGATGGTGATTCGGGCTCTGGCAGCCACCAGCACCCGCTAATGCCGGCGACCTACTCTTGAAGACGGCCTGACTCCTGATAACGACTTCTGATCCTGTAACACTCCTGTAACAAAACTTTGTTAGGTTGAGATTGGGAATCCATGGGCATTCCACGGCTAACGCCGCGTCCGCCACAGCCCCGGAAAGCCATGCCGATGGGGGGACCCCCCCCTCCACCGCCTCAGCGTGCCCCTGAGCTGGCGCGCTTTCGTATGCGAACAGGCAGCCGGCTTCCAGACGAGACTTTTCGGTATGCCATGATCGCCTGTGGCCTGAGCGTCGCAGTGGTTCTGGGGCTCATCTTCTATGAACTGGTTGTCAATTCCAGACTTTCCTTACATCAGTTTGGCTGGAGGTTTTTCGTAAGCCAGACTTGGGACCCGGTCAACGATCACTTTGGCGCGCTGCCGTTTATTTATGGAACAATCGTGTCTTCGATCGTGGCCCTGGTGCTGGCGGTTCCGCTGGGGGTGGGTGTAGCCCTCTTCATCACCGAGATGTGCCCCCAGAGGCTGCGCGGCATACTTTCCTTTTCCACCGAACTGCTGGCGGCGATTCCCAGCGTGATCTATGGCCTGTGGGCGATCTTCGTGCTGGTACCGATTCTGCGCCTGTACATCGAGCCCGGCCTGATGCGCTATTTCGGTTGGACGGGGCTGTTCGAAGGGCCGCCATACGGGATCGGGATGCTGGCAGCCGGGATAGTGCTGGCCATCATGGTGGTTCCCATCATTTCCTCGCTGACTCGGGAGGTACTGAGCGCGGTGCCCCGGAACCAGCGTGAGGCGGCGCTGGCCCTGGGCTCTACCCGGTGGGAAATGATTCGCATCGGCGTATTGCGCAACGCGCGGGCCGGCATTCTGGGCGCCGTCATCCTGGGATTGGGGCGGGCGCTGGGCGAAACCATGGCGGTCACCATGGTGATCGGCAACCGCCCGGAAATCGCAAAGTCGCTGCTGGCCCCCGGTTACACCATGGCCAGCGTGATAGCCAACGAGTTTACCGAGGCCACGGGCCGTCTCTATCTGAGCGCGCTAGTGGAGATCGGCCTGGCTTTGTTCCTGGTGACGATTGTAGTCAACGCGCTCGCCCGTTTGCTGGTGTGGAGTGTGACTCGTGGCCTTCCAGCGAGGGTCCATGCGCAATAAAGCGGGAGCGAGGTCAGAGCAGATTTCGTGGATCCGACGGTTCGAGGACCATCTGTTCACCGCGCTGGCAGTGGCCGCGGTCCTGCTCGTTCTGCTGCCTCTGGCGGCGATTTTCGCCGACTTGTTGAAGCGCGGAATCGGTTCCATCAATTGGGCCTTTCTGACCAGGACGCCCGCACCGGTGGGCGTGCCTGGGGGTGGCATGGCCAACGCCATTCTGGGCTCGGGAGTGATCCTGGGCATTGCCAGCGCCATCGGCGTTCCGCTGGGCATCGGGGCCGGAGTTTTTCTTTCCGAGTACGGGCGTAACCGCTTCGGCGACGCCATCCGTTTTACCGCCGATGTGCTCAACGGGGTGCCGTCCATTGTGATCGGCATTGTGGCCTACTCGCTGGTGGTGCTGCGCCAGAGACATTTTTCGGCGCTGGCCGGGGGCGTGGCCCTGGGCATCATGATGGTTCCCACCATCACTCGGGCCACCGAAGAAATGCTGCTGCTGGTACCGGTGTCGGTTCGCGAGGCGGCGCTGGGGCTGGGCATCTCGCGCTGGCGGACTACGGTCTCAGTGACGCTGCGCACCTCCGCCGCCGGCATCATTACCGGAATCATGCTGGCGTTTGCCCGGGTCGCGGGCGAAACCGCTCCTTTGCTGTTTACCGCCTTCGGCAGCCAGTTCTGGAGCAGCAATATCAACCAGCCGATCGCCGCTCTGCCATTGCAGATTTTCGTCTATGCCATTTCCCCCTATGACGAGTGGCACCGGCAAGCTTGGGCGGGAGCCCTGGTGCTGATTGCGCTCATCGTCGGCACCATTGCCGTGGTGCGCTTGGTCGCCAGCCGGGGCATGATGAAGGGGACGGCTTAACATGGGCGTGGGCATCGAAGTGGAAAGCCTGAATGCCTGGTTTGGCGCCACCCAGGCGCTGCAAGACATCGGCATGCACATCGCGCCCAATCACGCCACTGCCATCATCGGCCCATCCGGCTGCGGAAAATCCACCTTCGTGCGCTGCCTGAACCGCATGCACGAAACGTTGCCGGAGACGCGCGTCACCGGCAAGGTGAGAATCGGCGAGATGGAAGTGTACGGCGACGGCACTCCGGCGGTGCTGGTGCGCCGGCAAGTGGGGATGGTATTCCAGAAGCCGAATCCTTTTCCGGCGATGTCCATTTACGACAACGTGGCTGCGGGCCTGAAGCTGAACGGTTTTCGCGACCGGCGCAAACTCGACGAAATCGTGGAGCGCTCGCTGCGCATGGCGGCGCTGTGGGACGAGGTGAAGGACGCGCTGAAGAAGAAGTCAGGCGCCAGCCTTTCCGGCGGACAGCAGCAGCGGCTGTGCATCGCCCGCGCCCTGGCGGTGGAACCCAACGTCCTGCTGATGGATGAGCCAGCCTCCGCCCTGGATCCGATTTCCACGGGGAAAATCGAGGACCTGATTTTTCAGCTGAAAGAGAATTACACCATTGTGATCGTCACCCATAATATGCAGCAGGCGGCACGGGTGGCGGAGTTTACGGGATTTTTCCTGCTGGGCCGGTTGATTGAATTCGACAAAACTGAAAAAATCTTTACCAATCCCTCGGACAAGCGTACAGAAGACTACATTACAGGCAGGTTTGGCTGATGCGCACACGATTTCAGCAAGGGCTGGACGAACTGCGGGAAAAGCTGCTCAAGATGGGAGGCATGGCGGAGCAGGCGGTGGACCGCGCCTGCCAGGCCTACCGCGAGCGCGATCTTTCGCTCTGCCACCGCGTGCTGGAGAACGAATCGCAGATTAACGCCGCGGAGCGCGATATTGACGGTGTCGCCCTCGACCTGTTGGCCATGCAGCAGCCCATGGCCATTGACCTGCGCTTCATCCTGGCGGTGGTGAAAATCAACGCCGACCTGGAGCGGGTGGGAGACCAGGCGGTGAACATCGCCGAGCGCGTGATGGACATGATGGAGCTTCCCGCGGCCGAGCTGCCGGTGGATGTGCCGCGCATGGCTTCAGCGGCTTCGGCGATGGTGCAGCGCGCCCTGGAGTCGTTCATCGAGGGAAAAGCCGAACTGGCTCAGGCGGTGCTGGAGATGGACAACGTGGTGGACCGCATGCGCGATGAGGCATTCATCTCCCTGGTGCGAACTATGAACCAGAATCCTGCTGTGACCCGGCAGGCTCTCGATGCTCTGCTGATTGCCCGCAACCTGGAGAGGGTAGCCGACCACGCCACCAACATCGCCGAGGACGTGATTTTCTGGGTGCGTGGCGCCGACGTGCGTCACTCCTTCGGCATCCAGTCCACCCTCGGCGGGGCCAGCTAAGGATCCTGAGAGTCATCCCTCAACCCTAATAATTACCTGCCGGCCCACATCCCAGGCTGGTGGCGGGGCATCGTTCTCCCACATGGCTAAACAGGATCGACCGCCAGCTATTTTGACGAGTCACGCTCAGGACCTTTCGCGCGGAGCAAAAAAAGCAGAGGAGCAGGCCAAAAAGATGTTCCAGCAGGTCAAAAACCTGCACTCGGACATGAGGAAGACAGAAGCCAGCCTGCGGGCCACCCAAAGAGCTCTGCAGCAGACCGAGAGAAAAGCAGACCGGCTGCATCGCAAGCTGCGGGGACAGCCCTCCTGAGGGAAGTTCGGGTGCCGTTCTGGATGGCGTTTGATATCATGAGATATCTCACTGCAACCCCGCGGCCCGCGGTTGCTTCCCAGTCTTTAATAAAAATCCGCCCAACGCTGTCTTACGCAGCCGCTCAGCCGGCGTTCGGAAGAGGGGTCCTTCGTGCCAGCCGCACACTGCATTCTAATCGTGGACGACAACGCTCTCATGCTGCTTACCCTGACGCGCATTCTGGAGCAGCATGGCTACTCCGTGCTGGGCGCCAGCAGCGCCAGCAGCGCGCTGCAACTGGTTCAAACGAAGCCGGTTGACCTGGTGATTACGGATTACAATCTGCCGGGCAGCGGGAGCGAACTAGGCCCGGCCCTGAAACGGCTCCGGCCCACGTTGCCGGTGGTGGTATTTTCCGGAGATCCAGAGGCGGCGCAAGCGGTGGAATTTGCCGATCTGCTCCTGGCCAAACCGCAAGAGCCGGAAGCCCTGGTGGCAGAGATCCGGCGGTTGCTGAGTGGGGAAGGCAAGCGCCATGCGGCTTAAACTGCGCATCATCTTTCGCCGGCGGGATTGATACCCGCGCCTGCGGAGCGCCGAGTGGTGTCGCATTCTCAGTTGTTATTGTCTCAGATCAAAGTTGAGCGTGATCTTGATTGGGACCGCGACGGTCTGTCCGTTGAGCTGGGAGGGCTGATAGCGCCATTGGCGCACGGCGCGCACGGCGGCGGTGGCTAACAAAGAATTCCCGCTGACCACTCGCAGGCTGGACACTTTGCCATTCTTGTCCACCAAGGCGTCCAGAACGACAGTGCCCTCGATTCCGCCTTGTTTAGCTAAGGCGGGATAGACGGGCGCCACTTGGCGCACCAATACTGGGTGTGGAATTCCACGCGAGATGTGCAGAACGGTCGGCAAAGACGGTTGTGCAGCGGGCAGGGAACTGACCAGTTGGCGCATAGGATCGCTCGCGCTCGGCGCAGAAATCAGGACAGGCGGATTGGGCAAGGATAGGTCTGCCCGCTTAGGCGCGGAGGCGGCCACCGAAATAGGTTCTGTATCCGAAGCCACGGCCCTGGCTTCGCCATGCGCCGGAGCGGTAATGCGCCGGCGCAAAGGCCGGTTCCGCCGTTCTTGTAGTTGGCTGTTCCCGGGTTGCTGGTCTGCCGCGGCCGACTCCACCGTGGGCGCAGCTTGAGCCAGCGGTGTCCGCGGACTGCGAAGAGCGCGCAGCAACAGGAACAAGCCCACCGCCAGCACCAAGACTCCCAGCACGGCCCGCCATTTCTTGACTGTGATTGGGCTCATGGGCCGGCGCGGCCGGATCGCAGCTGATACGGGTATCCATCCCGGGGGCAGTTCGCCCGCCGCGCCCAGATCAGCAGCGGCAGCCACCGCGGCCCGGGTCAGCGCTTCTTCGGCTTCGAAGCAGTGGGCGATTTCGTCTGCAATCGCCCGCAGTCC
>Ga0075436_100000321_pt1 | contig 30575 bp, 40 predicted proteins | sample RhiMethybrSRZTD5_FD_75303 | JGI IMG/M metagenome (GOLD analysis project Ga0075436, IMG submission 75303) | Populus rhizosphere microbial communities from Tennessee, USA - Rhizosphere MetaG P. TD hybrid SRZTD5 | ecosystem: Host-associated > Plants > Roots > Rhizosphere > Soil | place: USA...
TGAAGCAAGTCATCGCCGAACACGGGCTCGATCGGCTGCGCGTGCATCAGACGACGATCGATACGACGATCGTCGTGCGGGACGTTGATAAGGGAACTGGGCTCGTCGCCCTGCGTGATTGGGTACTCGGGCCGGACAGCGAAACAATCGCGGTAGGTGACAGCGACGCCGATCTTGCGATGTTCCGCTACGCCACTCGCAGCTTCGCGCCAGGTAATATCGGCTGCGCGCGCAAGGCGCGACTACTTGGTTGTGAGATCGTACCGCAGCAGCATCAGAAGGGCCTGCTGGAAATCGCTCGTCGAATCATGGCATCGACGCACGGCCCGGAAACTGCGACGCCGAACGAGGCGCTCTCGGATCAAGACAGGCTCATGGCGGAGATTTTCGAGGCGGCGGATCGGTCCTGGCGCCGGAATTTACTCGACGCATTGCGTCATCCCTCGGCGTTCGGGATAGTTCTGCGCTAACGCCTGTTTTGGCCACGCGCCGCGTTCTCAGCCATCGCCGCGCGATCATCGGCTTTTCCGCGCGCTACCAGGTTGAGCTGCGTGCCGTGGTCAGCAGTTCCTCGCAGCTAAAACGGCATTGCGAGCCGCCCGGCAGCACGTCTTGCATCCGCGCGCCTCGCGCCTTTGACGGCTCCCAGTTGTCGTCGAGCAACGGCTCCTCCACGCTCCAGCGACCGACTGGGCTATCCTGACTGCTGTAGGTCTGGGTCAGCGAAGAGAATTCGGCGCGCGTGATCGGTACCATGCCGCAATCGGCGAGATAGCGCGTGGGGTGCTTGCCGTCATTGAGTACAAAACCCCAGGCCTGCAGATGCCGGTTAAGCACGGCGAAGCCGACCTTCGACGCGTCGCGTGCGGTGTGAAATTGCGATTCGGTGAAGAACACACGCCCTACCGCAAGCCCATAGACGCCGCCGACCAGCGTATCGTCGTCCCATACTTCAACCGAGTGCGCGTGGCCTTCCGCGTGCGCGCGCATGAACAGGCTCTGCAATTTCGGCGTGATCCAAGTGAGCGGGGTGCCGCCTGGGCGCGGGGTCGCGCAAGCGCGCATGACCTCCACAAATGCCCGGTCGAACGTGATGCGGAATTTGTGATTGCGAAGCAGTCGACGGACGGTCTTTTCGACGCGCGCCTGGTCGAAGAAGAGCACCATTCTATGCCGGGGAGCCCACCATTTCAGTGGTCCGATGTGGCTCATGACGAACATGCCGCGGGCATAGCCGGCGAGAAGATCGCTGACGGCAAGCTGTCCGGCCAAGCCGCAGAATCCGTCGGGCTGGTCGAATGCCGAGCGCGGGTCCGGCAGAAGGGGCCCAGTAGCGCGCGGCAAGTCCCGGAGGGTTGCGCCGATCAGTGGCAACAATCCAGGAAGTCGTCTTGGCACGAGCAGATAAGCCGTTCCGAACAACACTTGTCGGAGCGCAAAGGGTGACTTCGCAAGGAATGTCGAGATGGACGTGCGCAAGAACATTGTGGTCACGGAATCATAATCTCTTAGGCTGCTCACAGTAATGGATAGAAAGTCGCGACAGGCAAGTCATTCCGGGGGCAGCAATGGTTTTCGGTGCGCGATATGACCGAGCCTTCGGCGCTGCAACATGCGTTTGACGATTTCTATTTTTGGGGAAGTCTCAGGAGAATATGCCGGTGTTAGCCTTCTATACTGATATACTGACATCTGGGCATTTGTCGCGCTGCTGTCCCGGGGAGAGTGAGCGCGCCGGGAACTTTCTTTCCGGACCGGAATTCACTAAGCTGCGACTGCGACAAGGAGTTTTCCCATGCGGCTCTTGGCTCTGATTGGAGCGCTCGCGATTATCATTGTTGTTGGTGCGGCGATTTTTTTCTTCGGCGGATTCTTCAACGTGGCCGCGACCGAGGAGGACCCCGGTATAGTGAACTGGGCGTTGGTCAAGGTCCGTGTGGCCTCGGTCACCCGCCATGCCGGCGTTACCCCCGCCGTGAATCTCGACGACCCCGCCATTGTGCAGGCGGGGGCGCGAGCTTTTGCGGCGCGCGGCTGCGTCAATTGTCACGGGGCGCCGGGCGCGCCCTGGCAGAAATTTTCCGAAGGCCTGCGGCCCGATCCGCCCGACTTGAACGAGGTCGGACCGCAACGCGAGCCCGGGCAGCTTTTCTGGGTGATCAAGAACGGCATCAAGATGACGGGGATGCCGAGCTTTCAGCTTGCCGGCGTGGAGGACAAAGAAATCTGGTCGCTCGTCGCCTACGTCAAAAAGCTGCCGAATGTATCGGAGGCCGAATTCAAGGCGTGGAGTGCGCCGCAGTAGGAGCGTCTCTCACGCGCTCACGTTTGAGCACAACATCCGGTGACACGGTTACTTCCGAATCTGACCCACGGGAGAAGTCGCCAACAAAGGGCAGCCGACTCAACGCTCGACGAGCGACTTGAGCCTGCCCAAGGCCTCGTCCCATTGCCGGGATACGTGATCGAGGTAGGTTTTGATGCCGTCGATCGGCGTCGGCTTGTACTCGTAGAGGCTCTCGCGCCCCGCCCGCACGCTTGCGACGAGCCCGGCATCTTGCAGCACGCGAAGATGCTTGCTGATCGCTTGGCGCGTGAGGTTTGATCCCTGCGTGAGTTCGGAAATCGACTGCGGCGAAGCTTCGCAAAGTTTTATAACAAGCGATAGCCGCGTTTCGTCGCCGAGCGCGGCGAAAACGGGCGCGTGAACGCGCCGCGCCGCGACGAGGCTGCTACGGCCTCTCACGGACATGGCGCTCGATGTTCAGCATTTGCGCCGCCCAGCCGCCCTCGTTCATGCGGAAGGCTTCATCGCGCCGATGGCTCGGAATCGTGTCGAAACCGGATTCTGTGAGCACGAGGAGCGTGCCGCCTGGGATCTTTTCCAGCTTGAATTCGACAAGGGTCGGTGGTTCCTGCGAATAATCCACCTTGGGATCGATCGCGTAGGGATGCCAGGTGAACGAGAACAAGCGCTCGGGCTCCATCCTCTGCACGGTCGCCTGCCAGATCACGTGCTCATAGCCGGGATGAGTAATGCGACCGCGCGCAAGCTGGCCCGACACGAACGGACCCTCGAGCTTCACCCGGAACCATTCGCCGAACTCTCGGTAATCCGTTAGTGCCCGCCAGACGCGGGAGACCGGCGCCTTCAGTTCAATCCGCTTTTCGATGCGATCACTCATCGGCAACCTCCTGGTTGCCGGTCAGTGTGACCCGAATGGCATTAATATGCAACCGTTTTGTTGCATATTCGGGCATGGCTATTCTCCGCGCGTGCCGATTCCGGACACGACGTCGCCGAAGGCCTGGAGGCCGCTGGTCGCGCGCTGATAGCGCGGGCGGCTGAAACGCCGACGAGTAAGCGGCGCGCGGCGGCCCCTTGCCCGCCTTGCGGCAGCGATGTTCCCGAAATGGAACACCTTTATTGAACCGAGACTGCCTTCTTGTTTTAGCGGGGTCGCCGCGCGCGTCGTCTGCCTCGCGGAGCGGCGAAGAGTTTTCTTCCGGTTCCCGCCAGGCTATCGATCACTTCGCGCGCCAACAGTCCCGAGACGATCCCGACAAGACCGATCATGAAGGGACTGAGGGACGTTTCACCCCTGGTTGATGACAGCAGCAATAGACCAGTTTTCGCCAATACATATCCGCCGACCGCCACGACTGCGCCGATCAGAGGAAGGAAAAAATAGTCCCTTGGAGAAGGGCTGTGCCGCTTTACGTCGCCATAATCGCGCAAAATACGCACGATGCCACCCAACGCGCCCATCAGGACGACAAGCAGAAGCACGAGCAAATCGTAAGGCATTTCAAGAAATATCTTGAGTCGCCGATCTTTTTCCATCTCCTTAAAGGCTACAAAATCCTGGTGGTCTTTCACGAGATCGGAATATTGCGTACGTAAGGATTTCAGCTTTTCTTCAATCTCGGCAATTTCCTTTTGAAGCTGGTCATCGGCCGATTTAAAATAATCCCTATCATACTGCAAAAAATAGAAGCCTCGGAGGAGGCAACTCACCTCTGATTCAACGGACTCGTCGTTATACAGTTTACCGGCACTTCTCGCGATTTTGTATGCACTAACCGTTTCAGAATTTACCAGGCGCTTCAATTCACCGGTAGATTCATCAAAAAATTTCAAGCACTGATCGGTATAACTCTGCGAATCTCGATTTCTGGATCGTTTCCCATAAAGGGGACACGAATTGTCGGATAGGCTGCAGTCGTCTTTTTTCTTGGCACTCTCCGCCCCGTCTTTCTCGGCGCTGTCCTTGCCATGTAATTTCGCCTCGTACCTGGAAATAAGTGCTTGCGCGGAATCGTAATTTATACGCCAAGTGTCGAAAGTTGATCCACCAGCCGCGCGAAATTGAACCGCGGCGAGTAAAATTACGGCGAGCGATACGATCAAAACATAAAAGATTCCAACGATGACGCCGGCGCCGCCCTTTTTTAGCGTCGGTGGCAGAGTGTTCGGCAAAGCATCTCCTCACACGCCAGCCCGGCGGCGGCGTTAGTTTGAAATTATATCTCCTTTAAGTTGTATGTAAAGCTGCACTAAATTGGCGGTATTTCAATTGAGCCGCGGGCTGCTGGCGCGGGCGGCGGAACTCAAAGACGCCGACGAGTAAGGGGCGAGTGGCGGCCACCTGCCGCTGCGGCGGTTTCCGAAATGGAACACCATCTGGTCGCGCTGCCGTTTATTGCGGTAAGAAAATATCCACCTCGTCCTGTGGGCGAGTAGCGAGCGCCCGCCCCTCACCCATCCCGCTGAAACACCCCCACGATGAACTTATCGATCCGCTCGTTGAGGCCGCGGATTTCGTCGCGCATGCCCCCCACTGCCGCGGTCATCCGCTCTTCGCTGGTGCGGAGCGCCTCGTGGGTCGCGTATTCGCGCGCGGTTTCCCGCCCCAAATCGCTCACCGTCGATTTCAGCATTTCGACGGCGGCATGGGCGGCGATCGCCTGCGCCTGGGCGCTTCCCGCCTGCTGCTTGGTGGCGCCCATGTCCATCCAGAACTTGGCGATGCTGACCAGCGCGCCGATCGCGGTCAGCACCGCAACCCAGGTGACGGGATCGCCCGATAGGTTCATCGGCTAACCCGCCCCCAGCCGCAGAGCTTCTTGCCGACGCGGTTGTGCTCGTCGATCGCCTCTTTGGTCATGCGTGTGTCGGCCGCCGACCAGTAGATCGGCCGTGCCGTGCGGCAGAAGCTCGCGGCGTCGAGCGCGAGCCCGGTCGCCGGCTGGCACCACATGATGAGCAGGCCGAAGCAAACAGTGGTCATCCTCCGCTCCTTTTGAAATCCTGGTCGAAGGCGGCATCACTCGAATCCTGCACGTGGCCGGCTCTCGCGGCCTCGCGCTCGGCTGCCGCCGCCGCTTCTTCGCGCGCGCGTTCGGCATCGGCCGCGACCCTCGCCGCGTCCGCGCCTCCTTGCCGCGCGACATAGGCGGAGTAGGCGCCCGCGCCCGCCGCGATCGCTTGGAGGGCGACGAGCGCGAGTTCAAGCCAGCTCACGCGGGCTTCTTCGACAGCACCGACCATACGGCGACGAAGATCGTGCCGGCGCCGCCGAGCACCGTATTCAGCCAGTCGGCGTTGATCGTGCCCTTGGCGACGAAATAGCCGCCGATGGCCGCGAGCACCGCCCGGGCGATGCCCCAGATTTGGTCACCAGTCATTGCAGTTCCTCTCAGGCGCGCGCCGCCGGCCGCGGGCGGAATGCCCCCGGCAGAGCGGCCGTCAAAACCCCGCGCGCGGGGGATCAGTGGAGAAGCGGTGAGAAGACGAGCCCGAGCATGCCGAGCACGAGGAAGATACGGGCGAGCATGCGCCGGTCTTCGAGATCGCCGTTCGGCTTCGTCGTCATCACAACGATGCCTGGTAGAAAAATCGCGGCTGAAGAAAATGCGACGACGCGGGCAGTCATCTAAGACCCCTCAATGCCGTACCAGCGCAACAGGAACGGCACGCCCTGAAACAACAGCCAGTAAACCGCACCGACCGCCATGGCGAGAGCGACAACGGTGAATACCGCCCTTACCGTCCACTCGATGACGTTCGTCTCCCACAATTTTTGCAAGGTGAGGACCGCCCCGCTGACGGCGTAAACGAAGGCGACCGGCGGCCATGCCAGGGCGATAAAGAGCAGCGCCGCCACACGCCCGCGAGCGGTTTGAATACCGGCCGGCCAGCCCCGCAACTCTTCGGGGCCGAAGCGGCCGATGAGCAAGGCGATCATCACCATCGCCAATCCGGTCAGGTGATATTCCGCTGGTGTCATAGCGCGAGCGCCTTACCGCGTGGATGGTGATGCCGTGCAGGCTGTTTTTGTCGTCGATATTTTCGTGCAGGCCGGATACGCTGTAGTCAGCGCGTGCCGAAAATGCCGCGCGAGTTTTTTTCCGCTCGCCGACTATGAAAATGGTCCGTTCGAAATCAGTGCGGATCCTGCTGCTGCGTGCCAGTGTCAGCGTCAGGCGCGGCGATGATCAAGGATCGCGATGTCGGTGTGAAGGTCGGCGGCTAACACGTTCTACTCGGCCCGATGTCTAAATTGCAATTTGTAACCGCCCGTTTCCAGAAAGGCCTTGGTCTTTTCGAAAAAAAAGGTTGCCTTCTCGCTTAACGGAAATTTTCCGACGACGTTTATCACCAGCTTTCGACCCTTTGCATGCGGATATTTTTCGAAGATTTCGCCACTTTCCATATACCTCAGATATGCGTTTATCTTTTCTTGCAAGAGCCAGAGGTGTTCTAATTCTTCATCTGTTCCCGACTGCCAATCCAAATGGTCGCTAATCGTAAGCCATACATCTCCGGATTCGGGATTGATCGACGAGAAATCCACGACATTCGTTTGCTCGATTGTCACGCCAGATATCTCCTAAGGGCCTCGCAAAATCTGTACCTTCGTCGGCGGAATCCGCGTGCCTCCTGGAAAACCGGGTTTGCCGGCTCCGACAATGGTGCCGCCGCTCCGACCGATCTCACGGATTGCCAAAATCTGATTCGGAGTCAAGCGTGCAGTGGACGACGCCTTGCATTCAATGCAGCCTAACTCGCCCGTGAGCGGCTCTCGAGTAACGAAATCGACCCGCATTTGAATACCGCTTCTGGTCTCAACCGTAACTTGTGGAGCGAATTCGAGCTCACTTCGTTTAAGATTTGAAGCTGTGGTGTCTTCATATGCCTTACCATCTGCTCGATTTTTCGCGAGTTGCTCGGCGCGCGTTAGAGGCTTTGCGGCTGCACCCCTTGCAAGAGCGCCTTTAAGACTTGCCGACAAATAAAATGCTAGCGGAATTCCGAGCGCCGTTGCCAGGCCCACGCCGCCAGAAATCTTGGCAACTTTGCGGTAATTCTCGACTAAATCTCGAACGTTCTCGGCGTCAGCGAGCTCAGGATCCGCGCTGTGCTGAAACGCATAGCTGAGAGCGTCCAACCCCGTTTGCAGCGGGCCGTATGGTGCGTTTGTTCCGCGTGAAATACCGCCGGCTACCGAGGCGGCGGCGGTTGATGCCGGTAGATTGAGCCTGTTGTTTGGATCATTCCCGACTGATGCATCGAGGTTCGCTGCTGCCGATGTTCCGGTGGACGGCCAGTCGGGAAACGCCGCCCACGGATCGCTACTTGCTTGCGGCGGCGCGCCGAACGACTTCGGCGCAGAAAACAGGCTGCCCGTAGGAGGTAGATCGGTTACTGACCAAGCGGCGTTGCCCGGCGCCTGCGAGGCGAAAAACCGCGCGTGCAAGTCGGGGTACGCCGCGAGCAGGTCTGCGTCGACGCTTACTGGCGCTTGCGCGGACGGCCAATCGGGAAACGCCGCCCATGGATCACCGCCCGCTGGCAACGGCGCGGCCTGGCCGAACAAACTCGGTGCGGCATATAGCGCGCCCATTGGAGGCATTTCGTTGGCCGACCACGGTGCGTTGTTCGGCGCCGGTGAAGTGGGAAAGCTCCAAGGCGTATTGGGGAGACCCGCGAACGGGTTTATGTCGCCGAGCTGCGCTTGCGCCGGCGGCCAGTCGGGAAACACCGCCCATGGATCGCTTGTATTCGCGAGCACAGGCTGGTTTCCCGAAAAAACTGTGAGCGGGCTGCTTCCCTTTGCCGACGCTGGCGGTAGCGGCGTATCGGGGAACGCCGCCCAGGGATCGCTCGCATTCCCCGACGTATCCGGTGCGACTTCATCCTCGGCCGGAATCCAATACGGGTAACCTTCAAAACCGGGAAGCGTGGTCTTCGCAAGAACGAAGCGGGCTGGTTGATCGTCCGGCGGCATCAGGCGAGAAGCGTCCTCACCGCGTTGATGGTGATGCCGTGCAGCCCGTTGTCGTCGTCGATGTTTTCGTGAAGATCCGTTGTGTTGTAAGTGACGAGCTTGGTCTTGCGGGCGTCAGCAACGCCGTAGCGCGCGTGGCCGATCGGATTCAGCCAGTTCACGCCGTGGAAGCAAAGTGCCCGCTTCACATTCGCCGGGATCAACGAGCACGGATACCAGATGGTCGGATCATAGCCGGCGAGCAGATCGATCGGCCGCACGGCCGCGGCGGCGATGTTCGGCAATTCGTTGGCGTCCATCGAGTGACCGGCGATCACGATCTTGGTAGCGGCCGGTTGCGCGCGGATGTCGCGCGCTTGGCGCTGCCAATCGGTCCACTGATAGGTCGGCGGGCAGTCGCACCCGAGCGCACGCAGTTTTTTCGCGAGCAAGTCTTCCATGCCGGCGGACCAGGCACGGCCGCCAAGGCCATAGCCGATGAAGGCGGCGACTTTCGCAGCCATGGCGTTATCCCTTCTTTGCCGTGGCATCGACGAGGGCTTGCGTCGTGTGCGGCCCCACAATGCCGTCGGGGATGAGCCCGTGCGCGGATTGGAATGCCTTGATCGCGGCACGCGTTTTCATGCCGAGGCTGCCGTCTTCGTCGAGCGGCCCGTCACCGGCGGCGTTCAAGGCGTGCTGAATTTGCGCGACGGAAAGATCAGGGGCGGATGGAGGCGCCGGTACTTTTGAATCGGGCGGCAGATCGAGTGACGGATCGAGCGTCGCCATCCGCTTCATCACCGGAACGATGCCAAGCTGCGTGTCGACGTGCGCGCCATCCCAGCGGCCGTCGGCGACGTATTTCCCGCGGGTGTAGTGATTGGTTCCGGCCCACAGATAGCCGGTGTTGATGCCGTGGTAATCGCGCGGGCCGAAGCCGTTCCACAGTTCGCCGTAATAGAGCGCCTTCGGCCACGACCAATCGCTCACCTGGTCGAGGCGATCGACGTGCAGGCCGTCCTTGGCGCCCGCTTCCCACGAGGGAAACGGCCCCCTGCCCTTCGGCACCAGGCGCGTGACGCGATTGAGCGGCTCGCCATTGCCCAAGTAGGTGTTGAAATTGGCGTCGGACTCGCGGTTGTGAAGCGCCGCGAGCAATAGAACAGGAACGCCGGTTGCCGTCGCCACGTCGAGATAGCGCGTTTGGTATCGCAGGAGCCGCGCCGCCGTGGCGTTGGTCTCCTGGGCGCGCGTAACCTGCATCGATGCGAGCAAAGAAATGTATTCGCCCCGAAGGGCGTCAAAGCTATGAGTCATAGCTAACCTCTTGAATTGAGCGATCAGGAGCCCGGCGGCGGGGCGAAGAAGCAGCGCCGACTGCCGTCGGCGCGCCGGCAGCGCCAGAAGGCGCCATCGGGCGACGGCTGTGTTTCGTCGAGTGGAACGACTTCGCCGGACGGCAGGCGGTAACCGGATGGCGTTTCGGTCACGCCCTCGACGACGAAGCAGTCGCCGGTGCCGCAGCACCACTCGCCGGCCGCGTTCTTGCGTTCCTCATGGCTGATCCAAAGATCATGCGGATGCGCGCGGCTGGACAAAAGGGCGAGGACGGCGACAAGCACGCCGCGAAAAATTCCCATGATTTTCCTTGAGGCTAGCGGGATGTCGGCCGGGCCGGCGCCGATCAAGAACGCGCCGGGGCGATCCACAAAAATAGGCCTAAGCGCTTAGATAAATCGCTTTCCGAAACGTTTACCTGAACCAGGACTGCAAAGCGCTCCACGAAATTGCGCTAGAGCGATTAATAGGCCATACGGTCCAACCCATGAAAACGCCCGTTCAAAACCAACCACGCGTCACAATTGGAATACCGACGTATAACGGCGGACCCTACTTGCGGGATTGTCTCAATGGCATTTTAGCGCAAACTTACCAGAATTATGTCGTCGTCATTTCAGACAACGCCTCCACGGACGAAACTGCGGAAATTGCGCAGGCGTTTGCGGCGAAAGACCCTCGTTTTCGATACCTTCGACAAAATAAAAAATGCGACGTCTTGTTAAATTTTTACGCCGTGGCTAAGGCCGCTGAAACACCGTTCTTCATTTGGCATGCGGACGATGATGCATGGGCTCCAAATTACCTTGAAGAATTAGTCGCGCTGCTCAACAAAAATCCGTCGGCAAAGCTCGCGGTCGCACAAACTCTGGAAGAGTTCCTGGATGGCTCAAATCGCAAGATCGTGACGAAGTACATCCCAGCCGATGAAGGTTTTTTTCAGCAAATGCGTTGGTTAAATAATTATCCCGCGACTTGGCTTTACGGTTTGTTCTGCAGATCTACCTTGGACAAGGTTCTCGATCTCGTAATGCGAGAGCCAGGGCTGGTGAAAGGCGCCGACTTCCTCATTCTTTTTTATTTTTGCTTCGCAAAACTCGTAGTTGGAACAAATAATACCTGCTTCATATGGCGTGGCTATGTCGATCATACCCAATCGCGAGAAAAGGGAGAACCACATCCTAAAATTACGGAAGGGCATGAAAATCCCAACCCGTATAAAAACATAAGCAATAAAATTGAGCTGCTCATACAAAACAATTATAAAAAGATCAGTAAAGTCAAATATCTGATTCAGTGCCGGCGCCGATTCTTTCGTATCGCGACGATCTGGATCCGACAAGAAACTCCCAATCCCGTCCAAAGATTGGTGTGGCGCATATATCTATGGTTCTTTGTAGGCCGGCGGGTCTATGCCTCTCACCGAGCTCTAAAGTATTCTATATTGCGTGGCTTAGTTCAGCATAAGTAATTGCATCTTGGATTGTTTATTATTTTATCCGTTTCAGCCATGCGTTGGGCCAATAGGTAATATTCTTTTGAAGACTAGATTCATTGAAACTCCACGCGGGATTTTCAATGATAAAATCTGAATGTCTTGCCGCAAATTCTAGTGCGGCTCGAGATGGATTATCCTGAAGCCACGATTTGTCGCCGCCCGGCACATCAGTCAAATCGCGCATATATCCATCTGCTGCCACAATGTAGGACCCAAGCGTCACCAAAGGCGCATAAGCTTCAAGTTCAGCCGTTACGTGAGCAAAGGAATGATTGGAATCCAATATCACGAGAACGCTTTCGCCAGGACGAATTGAATTCTTGACGCGAGCGACGACATCCGGCGCCGTTGACGACCCTTCAATGAGCGTTATCGAAGATTTCAGCGGATGAGCTTCGAGTCGCGCCCGATTTTGTGGGCGTATATCAACGTCAACCGCAATCACTCTGCCTTTGCCAATTAGTTTGAGCAAGCTTGCAGAAAAAATGGCTGACCCGCCATGCGCGATACCGGTTTCCACGATCACGTCGGGCTTCGAGCAAAAAATAACCTCCTGATAACGAAGTACGTCTTCAGGAAGCTGTATGATCGGCACGCCAAACCAGGTGAAGGTGTAGGAATATTTCTGGGCGAAGCCAATCTTGAGCCACAGGTCGGAAATTAATGTGAAAGCCGCCTCGGTATAAAGCGGAATCGTTTTACCATCGCAAATAAGGCTTCGGGTTTGATCATCAATCACGATCTTCATGGATTTTCTCTCGGCGTGCTAAACTTGAGTTAACGAATCGCTTTTCTACAGACGCGATCAATTGCGCGGCACCGGCTATTAAGCAACATCCCTCCGCTTCCAATACTCCAATGCTTCCTGCAAACCAATCGCCAATGTCCGCGCAGGTCGAAAATTGAGTTCGGATTCCAGCCGCGTTACATCGGCAACAATATAGTTCGGCTCATTAGGCCGATCTGGTAGGAATCCTAGTTTGATCAAGTTCGGGCGGCTGGAAAGATTCCCGAGCATCCCGGCAACTTCGGCAATACTGACGCCCTTGCCTGTTGCGATATTCACCGGGCCCGTGACACTGGCGAGAGCCAACGAAGCAATAGCTGCGCCAGCATCGCGAACGTCCATGAAGTCGCGTATTCCGCGACCGCTAGTACAGCAAGCGTTTTCGTTGGCAGCGAGTGCGCGCGCGATGCTTGGAATCAGCCGCTTTTTGTCTTCGCGGGGGCCATAGAGATGAAAAAGACGAGCCCAAGCGAATTCCTTACCACGATCCGAGGCATATCTCTCAATTAACCGCCGCGTTGCATCCTTGGCAACGCCATATAGAGACGTGGGTATCGCCGGAGTGTCGCGCTCGCGGCAAGGATTATTACCTCTGAGATCGTATTCAACGCATGTCCCAACACCGACAAATCGCCGGGCGCCAGCTTCAAAACCAGCGCGCGCCAGCATCAGACTGGCATTTACCCAATCAAGATTTTCCGACGAAGTCCAGAATGCGCCGTGCTTTGCGATCCAGGCAAGATGTATAATCACTTCGGGCTGAATCGCTTGAACGACCTCACGGATGCGTGCAGGCTTCAGCAAATCGAACTCGTGCGATACAACATTGGCGGCGATGTCGGAATGCTGGTGCGATAACGCATGAACTTCCACGCCTCGCGAAAGCAACGTCTCTGATGTGGCATAGCCTACAAAGCCGGAGGCCCCCGTCAAAAGTACTCGCATTCCCCTTTCCTTCCTTCCGAATACAAAAATCTTACACCATCCGGCTGAAAAAATACGCGCTTAAGACCTCGATGAAGTAGCACGAACGGGAGAGCGGGAATTATGAAGAAGTGCGTTATTTGGGGCGGCAAGGGCTTGGCCAAAATGGTGAGACCCATTCTTGAGCGCGATGGATACAAAGTTCTTGCAATTTTCGACAATGACCCGGCTGTTCAATCTCCTTTCAGCGACATCCCGATCAGCGGAGGGTGGAAAGAATTTCTGCAGCAGCGTCCACGTTTGGGCGACGAATGCGGGTTCGTGGCGGCGATCGGCACAAATGGCAAAGATCGATGCGACATTTCGCAGAAACTTTCAAAATCCGGTTTGCATCCGATCAATGTGATCCATGAGACGGCGTATGTCTCGGCCACGGCAAGCTTCGGCAAAGGAATTCTGGTCATGCCGATGGCCGTGATCTGCGAAACGACGCGTCTTGGCGCCTATTGTCTGTTGAACACGAACTCAAGCGTAGATCATGGTTGCAGCATTGGAGACGGATTTCACGCGATGCCAGGCGCCACAATCGCGGGCGAAATAATCGTTGGGGATTATGTGTCCATCGGAAGTAACGCGACCGTCTTACCTCGGTTGCGGATCGGTAATGGAGCCACGATTGGTGCCGGGGCGGTGGTCACCAAAGATGTTTCAGCCAACTGCGTTATGGTGGGGAACCCCGCCCGAATAATGACGACGCGCGATCCCGAGGCAGGCGGCTAGCGATCTCGTCTTCGAATTTGAATTTTAACTGCTTTTCTAAACTCTCTTGATTTTGAACCAGGCCTGCTCTTCGTCAATTTCGACGATCATCGTCCTAAGGTCTTCTTTCGAGCGGTGAAATAGAAGGCGTTTGGCTGCATAATGCCCTGATCCACGGCGTAGCGTTCGTAGAGGGCCAGGAAATCCGCGATCGGACGGAGCATCGCATCCTCGCCCCGCATTCCGCCAAGCGTGCGGTAGATAAACGCCGCTCCCGGCAGGTTCTCCAGAACGGTGAACTTTTTTTCTAAGGCCTTCAGGATCTCAGCGCCGTTGGCGGCATTGTCGTGCGGCGATTGGCCCTGGGCTTCGTTCTTATCCCGCTCTTCGACATATTCCGTGAGGATGTCGCCGACCCACCGATGAAAGCCTTCCTTGGTCCGCGTCGCGTCGGGATCCACAGGCTCGTACCAATGCCCGGTGAGCGCAAGGAGGCCGCGGATCAGCGCCACTTGCGCGGCGTCCCCGCCTCGCCATCGCTCGTGACACGGCTCGTAGCCAACCACAACACCGCCGTCCTCCAACAGCGAATGAAGTTGTTCGACGGCAGCATTCAAGTCCAGTAAATGGTGCAACACGCCAGAAATGAATACGGCGTCGTAGCGCCCTTTCGCCTCGAGGAAGGAGCATACTTCGTAGCGGAGCGAACCGAAGCCTTCGGCGAAGGGATTCTCTTTCAGTGCCTGGCGAGCCGCCGCTACTGCGCGATCTGCGATATCGAAACCCGTTACATGATATCCGGCACGCGCCAGCTCCAGGGCGAAGTAGCCCGCGCCGCAGCCCGCATCGAGAATACGGGCCCCCGGATGGACATGTTTCCTCAGCATCTCCAGGTGGGTATGGACCATGCGCCCAAGATAGAGATCCACATAGTGTGGATCGCGCCAGAAGCTCTTGTAGAAGTAATCGCACTTCACCGCCCGGCGGATGTCCGGGACAAAGCCTGCTTCGCGCCGTTCGGTGATCCGCTGGTTGAAGGCAGAGGCTTCCTCAGCGAGCCCCTCTTCGTCGGGGGAGGAATGCGTCATGCCCTCTGCTCCTGCAGCGCGGGGGTGCGCCAGTAAAGACGCTCATCGATTTCCCGCCGCTCGGTGAGGTGCTGCAGTTGCTTCAGGCGAATAAAGCCGCGCGCGTTCAACGCTTCGCTTGTCACCTCGGCATGGGCGTCGAACCAAGCGTTGAGCTCCTGGCACCCCCGCTCCAGCGTCCACTCCGGACTGAAACCAGGCAGGCGAGCCTGGGCCTTCGAGAAGTCTACCCGATAAGATCTGAGATCGCCCGCGGTTTCGCCCGTGATGACGAGCTTCGCGTTCGGCACGGCGTGCGCCACTGCTTCAGCGATGTCGCGGATGCGAAAATTCGCGTCGTTGCGGCCGATGTTGAAGGCTTGGTTATGTACGGCTTCAGTGGGCGCCTCTACGGCGCAGAGGGCGGCGCGCGAGATGTCTTCGATATGGACCAGAGGTCGCCAAGGGCTGCCGTCGGACATCACCCGAACGACGCCGGTGGTGCGGGCCCAGGCCATCAGGTTATTGAGCACCAAGTCAAAGCGCATGCGTGGGCTGGCGCCGAAGGCGGTGGCGTTGCGCAGATACACTGGTGAGAAGCCCTCGGCAGCAAGAGCGCTCAGGGCCTGCTCCGTGCGCACCTTGGAAACGGCGTAGGCGGACACTGGGTTGAACGGCGCTTGTTCGTCGAGCGGTCGCTCTGAGTTTTCTGCGGCGCCGTAGAGGCTGCAGGACGACGCGAACACGAAACGGCGCACGCCCCGTCGCTTGGCCAAACGCGCCAATTCCTCGGTCGCTTGAAAGTTGATTTCTAGCGTCAACTCTGGATCGAGCTGGCCGAGCGGGTCGTTGGACAGGGCCGCAAGATGGACAATGGCGTCTATGTCATCCAAGTCCGAAGGCTGCACCTGGCGTACGTCGCGAAGAATCTCTCGATCCGGCGCCACCCGCTGGGCACATGGATCGACGCAATCTTTGAAATAACCTGTATCCAGCCCGGTGACGGCGTGCCCGGCAGTTTTGAATAGACGGATCATTACCGGTCCGATGAAGCCCAGATGCCCGGTAATCAATACTTGCATTCCCTGGAGCTCCTCTAGGGCTCGACCTAAACTGCGGACGTCAGTAAGGGTCGATCATCGGGATCGCTGAAGCATGTACCCCACGAAACATCATGATCCCTAATTCGATTCAAGTATCCGACATGGGCTTATACGTAGGACCGTCACGAGATTAGAGGCGCACGGTCCTGCGAAGGGTCGCCCTTGTAGGGGAATGTAAGGATGATTACAAGTTTGAGCATTATTGAGCAGATTACATGGAGCCCTCCGACTTAATTCGGCGGCGGCAACAGAGATAGTCGGAGGTGCAGTGAAAGCGGTCATTCTGGCGGGCGGTCTGGGAACTCGCATCTTGGAAGAATCGCACCTGCGGCCCAAACCGATGATCGAGATCGGTGGGCGGCCGATTCTTTGGCATATTATGAAAATCTATAGCCACTTTAGTATCACGGATTTCGTAATCTGCCTCGGCTATCGGGGCTACATGATCAAGGAATATTTCTCCAACTATTTTTTGCACAATGCCGATGTCACGATCGACGTGGGCGCAAACAAGACAGAGTACCACAACAAAAACGTGGAGCCCTGGCGGGTGACGCTCGTCGACACGGGCGAACAGACGCAAACAGGCGGCCGTCTAAAACGTGTAGCGCGTTATCTCACGCCGGGTGAACCATTCTGCTTCACTTATGGCGACGGTGTTGCGAATCTTGATGTCGCGCGCCTCACCGCGTTTCATAAGGCGCACGGCAAGCGTGCGACCGTTACAGCTGTGATCCCTCCCGGCCGCTATGGCGCGCTATCCATGGAAGGCGATCGCGTCATGCGGTTCGTCGAGAAACCTACAGGTGACAACACCTACATCAATGGCGGATTCTTCGTGCTTGATCCGTCGGTCGCAAATCTCATTCATGGAGACGAAACGGCGTGGGAAGTGGAACCGCTGGAGCGGCTCGCCGAAGCGGGTGAGCTGATGGCCTTCCGCCATTCTGGTTTTTGGCAGCCGATGGATACGCTGCGCGACAAGATGCAGCTCGAGCAACTGTGGACGAGCGGCGTGGCCCCTTGGAAGGTATGGGCTTGATCGGAATGACCCTGCCTGATCTTGGCGACGCATTGCAAGCGCACATCGAGCTTAGCTGCCGCCGTCGTTTCGCCGGTGCCGCTGCAATCGCCTGGACAGGGAACTGGTATCGCACCTTTGCCGCCGACAAGGATCTTCGCACCGTTACGCTCGACCAAATCGCTGCTTATTGCCGGGCGGCGGCATGATGCCCACGCCGAATTGCCGTTTCTGCGGCACGCCGCTGACCGCCACACTTGTCGATCTTGGCGAGATGCCGCTCGCAAACAGTTACGTCACTGAGGCAACCGCGGCAAAGGAGCGGCGCTTCCCGCTGCATGTTCGTGTCTGCCCGCAATGCCTGCTCGTTCAGGTCGATCATACGGTCCCGGCCGACGCCATTTTCGTCGCCGACTACGCCTATTCCTCTTCCTATTCCGACAGCTGGGTGGACCACGCCAAACGTTACGCCGACGCAATGATTGAGCGCTTCAAACTCGGCCCCAACGCATTGGTTGTCGAAGTCGCGTCTAACGACGGTTATCTGCTGCAGCACTTTCTCAACCGCGGCGTGCCCGTGCTGGGGATCGAGCCGGCCGCGCGGGTAGCGGAGGTTGCCATCAAGAAAGGCATTGCCACCGAAATCGTATTCTTCAATTCAGCGACCGCGAAACGCCTCGCCGCTTCCGGCGTACAGGCCGATCTCATAGCGGCAAACAACGTTCTCGCCCATGTGCCCGACATCCGCGATTTCGTCGCCGGATTTGCCACGCTGCTCAAGCCGGAAGGTGTGGCCACCTTCGAATTTCCGCATGTGTTGAACCTTATTCGCGGGGTGCAATTCGACACGATCTACCACGAACATTATTCCTATCTTTCGCTCGCAACCGTTGAACGCATCTTCGCGACCGCTGGATTGCGCGCGATCGACGTGGAAGAAATTGAGACGCATGGCGGATCGCTACGCCTGTATGCCGCCCGCATTGATTCCACCCACGTTCCCACGCCAGCGCTGCAGGTTTTGCGCACGAAGGAGAAGTCCGCAGCGCTTGACCAGCTCGATGGCTATCGGGGCTATGCGGATCGCGTTCGCGCGGTGAAGGAGGGCTTTTTGGCCTTCCTGCAAAAGGCAAAAGCGGCCGGTAAGACCGTCACCGCTTATGGTGCGGCCGCCAAGGGCAATACGTTCCTCAATTTCTGCGGGGTCACGAGGAACGATATCGTCTGCGTATTCGATCGCTCCACTGCGAAACAGGGAAAGCTCCTGCCTGGTAGCCACATTCCAATTTTTTCGCCGGCGCGTCTTCCCGAAATAAAGCCCAACTATCTTGTCATCCTTCCTTGGAACATTGCCGAAGAGATTATTGCCGCGAGCGCAGCGATGAACTCTTGGGGTGGGCAATTCGTCGTCGCGGTCCCGGCGTTGAGGATATTTCCGTGAAATTCCATAAAACCGATATCGCTGGAGTTTTTCTGATCGAGGCCGAGCCGCACGGCGACGAGCGCGGTTTTTTTGCGCGGCTCTATGACCCTAGGGAGTTTTCCGCCGCCGGCATCGAATTTCGTCCAGTCCAGATAAACCTTTCCCACAACACTCAATCTCGTACATTGCGGGGCATGCATTACCAGGACGCGCCGTACGCGGAATCAAAGCTCGTGCAAGTCACGCGCGGCGCCGCCTATGACGTGGTGGTCGACCTCAGACCCAACAGTCCCAGCCTTGGACGCTGGGTGGCGTTTGATCTCGACCAGGATTGGGCGCGCGCCGTGTTCATTCCGGAAGGCTGCGCGCATGGTTTTCTGACGCGTACGCCGAGCACGGATATCATTTATTACATGGGCAGCATGTATGTCCCCGGCCATGCCAAGGGTTATTGTTGGAATGACCCGCGGCTAAGGATCAGTTGGCCGGAGGAACCTGCGGTGATATCCGCTTCCGATCGAAATTGGCCGTCCTTTACGGCGTAAATTGCTCTGCCGACGCCATCAATGGCATTACTCCCTGGCGGCGTCGCGATGACCGCCACATAGCCGTCAGTAGCCGGCGAGTTCTTCCCAGATCGCCCAAACCGAGAACGTCCAAGTTCCAGTCGCCGGGACGTTGGCTTGAATGACCCAACCTTCGTTTTGCGCCATCACGTCGGGATGCTCGCCGGGCTGCGTATCGAAGAGCACCGAGCCGGGGTTAACAAGCGGTTGGCCGGCCGTGGCGAGAACGCCGACGGAAATCGAGCCGAGCGGGTTCGCGTCAAGCGTGCGGGTGCCGACGCCGAGCGTCGTATTCGAGGCAATGCGAACATCGCCAACAAGCGACGTTCCCATTGAGGCGGTGCGAAGCTTGCCGACATTGCCGGTCGGCGTGATCGCGGTGCCGTTCGTGTCCGAAGCGGTAAAGGATCGCGCGGCGAATAGCTGAAAGTTCGCAACGCCGGCGGTGAAGGCGGCGATAGCGCCGGCAGAAAACAGCACGCGGCGCAAGAGACAGAAGCGCGTCGCATCCGTCCAGCGAAAAGAGAAAATCGGCGAGTTAGCCGTGAGGCCCGCCGACATGACGCCGCTTGCTTGCGCGATCGAGTAAATGCCGAGCGATCCATAATCGTTCGGCCGCAAGACCGTGCGAAGCGCTCGCGTACCCTGCTCGACTTCGGCGACGGTGCCGGAATTACCTTGGATTTGTAGCGGCATGGTGATCCTCTCTTAGTAGGCCGGGACTTCATCCCAACGTGCATTGATATTTAACGACCAAGTGCCGATCGTCGGCGGCGTAGCCTTCAGAACAATTCCGTCTTGCATTCCAAGCACGATCGGATGCTCCCCGGGCTTTGCATTCCAAAGCTTCGTCCCGTTCGGGAAAATTTCCTGTTGTCCGGCGCCAAGGGCGCCAGAGGTGAGCGACGAAAGAGGGTTGGCGTCGATGCCCGTCGGCGCGAAGGTCATAAGCGCGGCGTTACCGACCATGAATTGCGCGGCCGTATTAAGCGAGATGCCGCCGAAATCATCGTGCCGCATCCGGCTCCGAAGCTTGCCATCGTTGGGATTCGTCAAGCCCTGCTGCACGGTTGTCCCGCCGGTCGCGGCTGCGCTCACTTGCCGACAGAAAAAGAGTTGCACCGTGAAGGCGCCGGCGGTGAAGGCTGTTATGCCGCCCATCCCGATCGACACTTGGCGGATGAGCGCAAGACCATCGCCACCATAGAGCATTGTCAAATATGATCCGTTCGCGGCTTGGTTCCCCGCGATCGTCGCTAGGACGGAAGCTCGACGGTTCGATGTAAAGCGCGAATAGTCTTGCGGCCGCGCGACAACGCGGACCGCGCGCGTCCCGGTATCAACCTCGCCCGCCGTTCCGATCGCAAAACCCTGATGAGTGATCGGCATTTTATCTCCACTCCCATTGAACATTCCACTTGCCATAAGGCCGCGTGTTGGAAATGTTCGAGTTTTCAAAACCGGGCGAAGGCCCGAAGCGGTCGGCCTGATCCGCCGGCTGATCGTTCGCGATCCCGTAAATCGTAAAGCCGGTTCCGGCTATGATGTTGCCGGCGAAGACCTTCGGCGCATCGACCAAGTGTTCATCGGCGGAGTGATCCGCCGTCGCGGCGGGCGCGATCCAAACCTTTACGATCGAGCCGGCGAGAATGAGAGCTTGCCCGGTGATAACCGTTTGCGCATCGGCCGAGCCGGGATAGGCGCCGAAATCAATCAACGCTGTCCCGTTATTTTCCGCGCTCTTGTCGCCGGTGCGGAAGAATTGAACCGACAGCACATCGTTCGCCGCGAAACTCCCATTCGAGATGATGAAGGCGAGCGAGATTTGCAGCCAAGAGGTGTTGTCAGTAAGCGCCCCGTTAATCTCATAGATCACAAAATTCTGCGGCGCCGAAGCTTTCTTAAAGATCAAATAGCCGCGATGCGTATTGTTCGTCGAATCATCCCAGGCGCGCACGAAAGGCGCGACGTTCGGGTTTCCGGTTTCTCCGCATTGCGCGTTGATCGCTAGAGCGGTGACGCTGGCAAGCGCCGTGTTATTGAAACGGAGCGCGCCGGCGGCCGGTGCGCTCATTGCCGTGCTTGTGTCGAAGGTCCAGCGCATCCCCGGATCGGTGCCGTTTGCGCCGGCCGCGCCCATGGCGCCCGTCGTGCCCGTCGGGCCTTGCGCGCCGGCAGGGCCGGCAACCACGATCGTCCAGTCGGCCTGGGTGCCGGAGCCGCCGACGCCGCCAGCGAGGACGTTGATCGTCAGGGCGCCGGCGCTGTCATAGGTGGTGACCTGTCCCGCCAGATAATTGGCGGGATTCGAGGTTTCGAATGCCACCACGAAGGCGCCGACATCAAAGAGTTTTCCGGGCTGCGTCGCGAATGACTTTGACCCGCCGCCGATCGCCACGCTCGTTGTCGAAGTGCCTACGAATAAGGAAGCCCCGACCGCCGCAAGCGTCAAAACATTATAATCGCCGGTGACCGGATCGAAAATCCAGACTTGCTTGCTCGTCGGATCGGGGAGAACGGAAATCGCCGAGAGCGCCGAAAAATCCGGCTCGATCAACCATTGGCCGTTCGATTTTCTAACTGCGATACCGCCATTCCCAACGACGAGCGCCGGGAATGGAACGGGCGAACGGAGCTTGATGTTTTGCGCCGTCATTGTGTCACGACTCCGTCAAGAACTGGCACCGTGCCGATAATGTATTGCTTCGTCTCACCGTTGATCGTGAGAATGCACCCGACATCGTAATTTTGCGCGGCAACGCCCTGCATTTCGGATCGTGCGAACAGAACTTGAAAGACGCCGGTATCGATGATTGAAATTTTTCCATTGCTCGACGTGGCCGACAAAACGATGCCTCGGCTCTTCGGGTCACGCACCTCGAAAACGATCGTCGCGCCCGTCAAATCGAGTGCCTCGCCCGTATCCTCGTCGTCGATCTCGACGATGAGCTTCCAGTCTTCTTGCATGGCTGTGGGTGAAAGCGTGCCCTGATACATGGTTAGAGCTTGATATAAACGGTGAAGAGCGCGAAGGGCGGAAGGTTGTTGTGTGCGCCGCCGCCGCCTTGAGAATCGGAAGCGAGATTGATCGGATGCGTATGCGCGCTTTCGTCGGCGGTGTTCGAAAGGGTGACGCCGGTTCCGTCGCCGCCGCGCTGATTGATTGGGCCGTTATTGTTGTTCGAATCGCTATGAACGCCGTGATGGTGCGGCGTGCCGGCGCCGGTATTTCCATTCACGCCATGCGTATGCGCCGCAAGCTCGGCGACGGTGAGCGTGTGTTTTTCCTCACCGCCGACCGCGCCGATGATTGTCGGATCAACGCCAGCGTTCGCTTGCGTGATTCGATTTTGCGCGCCGTTCCCCATGCTGTCGACGGCGCCGAGCAGGCGGCCGGCGCAATCGGGCAAGGTGAGCGCTTTGTTCGCGGCCCAATCGGCGGCGGCCGAAGCGCCCTTCCCGCTCACGACCGCGATATTCGCGAACGGCCACAGCTCGGTGAAGAGTGATTGCGTGTCGGCGTTGGCGCGCTCGGTGGCACCCGACGTGGCGCTGCCGATGGTGCGACCGTTCAACCGCACATAGCCCTCGAGCGGCTGATCGTCGAAACGAACCTTGAGATCGCGCGTCTTGAAGAGACCGTTGGGATCGACGGCCGTGCCGCCGCCGCCGCCGCCGGACGAGGGCCCGGTGACTGGCACGCTGTCGTCGGCGAACTGCACCACACCGCTCTTGTTGGTGAGCCGGTGCTTGTAGGTGCCGTCAGCCAGAAAAATCATCGGCAGGCGGCCGGCGGCGTCGCACGGGATCGGAAACGGATGCAGCGCCGAAAGCCCAAAGTCCCTATAGGCGTTGAGCGGCGTGTCGGTACCGGCGGAAAAAAGATATAGTTTCCCGCCGGACAGGGCTTTGCCCGTGTCTTTATCGAGCTGCTGTATTCGGCTGAGCGGATAGATTCCGGCCATTCGTGCCTCGGAGGTTTCTATATCGAAGTAGAGGTTGTTTCAGAAAACGCGATGTTACGTGCCGGGCGGGAGCCGATGCCGATCAAAAGTGGATTTAATTTTTTCGATTGGCTCGTCCGACATCGCTACGGCACGCGTTTAATTCGGCCATCGGACGTCATGAATGGCGAGCCCGACGAAAGGCCGGCGCGCTGCAAATCCTGCGGCGTCGTGAAAACGGGCATCGCGCCCGATTGCTGCATTGGCGCGCCGCCGAATGGCGGATTGACGTTGAAATTCGGGTAGCTTCCCGCTTGCGGACCGATGTTGAAGCTCGGATTACCGCCACTCCCGAACGACGCTGCACCCGACTGATCGCCGAAGCCCAGCTTCGCGCGCTGCATCGCGAGATTGGCAAGCTGCGTCCCCGTATTCATGTCGCCGAGCTGGTAATAGGTTCTCGCCATCGCGGCGTAGTCGGGCGTGCCGTCGGCAAGGGTCGGCGCGCCGTTTTTGAAGACGTCGATGCTGCCCGCTTTTTGCGCCAGCTGTTTGCCGGCGACGTAATCGCCGAGGAGCGAAGAGAGCGGCGAGAAATCCACCCTCGGCGCGCCCTGCGCGATCAATAAATTGAGTCTGTCGCTCGCTGTGTCCGCCATGGGTTGTACCTTGAAAAAAAATGCTGACGACCCGCTCCGTTCAAGAGCGCGTTGCAAGGATTCGCCGGGGCGCTGCAAGCAGCGCGGTCAGGGATTGATGTGGCGCTTCGTATCAGGGAAAAAGTAGCGATAGGCGGCCTCCGATTCCACTTCAGGATACAGGCTACTTCCCTGACTCAACTTCGTTCAAAGGATTCGCGGGATAGTGATGACCCACGAAGAGCAAAGCTTTTCTCTCCGCGTCGCTAAAAGGCTCTATCTTCGACAGGTGCTTTTCCTCGAGACCCAACGCGCTTTTTCGATCGAGATCCAACATGACATTGTAAATCTCCGGGGGTAGAGGTGCGACGGAATCTATGACGGCCAACGTCTTTTTTTTGCCGAGCTCCACGCCGGTTCGGCGGTTAAACTCGAGATATTTCTGATTGGTTATTCTCCTTGCGCGAATAGTGACTTCACTTACAGCGACAACCAAACAGATCAGGCTCACCGTGTGACCCGGATACTCCGCATGAAAAATGTCGCCCACTTCGAGCCTACCGAGCAACGTCTTACGGTCGGCCATGATTCACCCCTTATTCTTATTCTGCTTCCAGCTCGTATGGTCTCAGTATCATTATCTGCCGGACACCTGGCAGGCCCCCCAAACCCTTAATTTTAACGGCACAGCTCATGCATAAATTTCGTCCCCCGATATTATACATTGCTGAAGTGCCATAACTGCCACCACTTTGACACCCTGCACTAAAACCATCGCACTTTAAATCTCCGGCTGCCGCAAGTTGATTACCGGAAGTGTAGGGCCGCGCCAATCCATCGCCCGCTTGCGCGCCGATGCTAAGATCTGGATCGCTGTTGTGAGCGAATTGTGGATTCGCGCGCTGAGCCGCGAGCCGTGCGAGCTGTATCGCCGTGCCCATGTCGCCAAGCTGGAAATAGGTTTTCGCCATCGTGGCGTAATCGGGCGTACCGTCGGATAGCATAGGCACGCCGTCTTTGAAGGCGCCGATGGTATTGGCTTGCCGCCGTGATTGCTAGCTGGCGAAGTAATCGCCCAACAACGATGAGAGCGGCGAGAAATCGGCCACTACTGCAAGCCCTGCGGGGAATATGGATTGATGCCGAGGCTCGACCAAGCGTAAGGGTTGACGCCTTGGTTCATTGCGGTCGCCAACGAATTACCCCCGAGCGAGCCCAGCGACCTTCCAAGGCCGCCATTGGTGAAGCCGAGCATGTTCGCGCCGAGCCCCAACCCGCTCATCACCGCGCCCCACAAATTTGCCGAGGCTTGGTTCTTGGCGAGATCGGCCGCGGCCTGTGCGTCGCCGATGCCGGTGCCTTTCTGCCAGCCATATTGGCCGAGCTGGGTGCCGCCGAGATAGTTGAGATTGCCCTGCCCCGTCAGCACGCCGGACTGGCCTTGTGCCGCCGCCGTCTGCTGCGAGAGCAGCGGATTGAACGCGGCAAGATAATTCGACCAGCCTTGATTGGCGAGATTGGACCCAAACTGTTGCTCGGCGGCAAGCGTATTGCCGCTCTGCACGCGGCCGCGCGCGGTGGCGCCGCGGTCGATCGCGCCGAGCCCGCTCTGCAATTGAAACTGATAGCCAGGATTGTTTTGAAACGCCGCTTGCGCGCGCGCATTTCCCTCCGGGCCGTTCAACCCGAGTGCGTCGGCATAGGCGTTAGCACCCGCCGCCCCCTGTCCCGCAAGCGGCGCCCAGGCGTTATAAGCGGAGCCGTAATACTGATTGGCGTTATTGAGGCCGGTCTGCACCGCGCCGGTGGCGTCGGTATAACCTTGATTGATGCCGGCGATCCTCGCGTTGGCAGCATTCTGCGCGTTCTTGTTGGAGAAAATGTCGAAGAGGCCCATATGTTTCCTCGCTTCAAGTCGGGAGATAGGCGCGCGTTGGCGGGGTGAAATTGCTGGACCAACGAGCAATGCCGACACTCATACGAAATTCGTCGACGCGGGAGGCAAAATACAATCCATTTTCGTCGCCAGGACGAAGGATGGAAAAGCTAGAGGCGCTATCGTGTGCGGCGCCAGTAAACGCTTGATCGCCACCTTCCTGAATTCCATCAAGAAAGAGTTTTAGAACATTACCCCTCCGAACGAAGGCTAAGTGATGCCAGGTATTTATCGAAACCGAAGAGCTTCCGTTAACCGCCGTTCCCGATAGACCATCAGACGAAAGAAAAGCCGTGACTTGATTGCTGGCATTGAGGCCAAGATAAAAAGAAACATCGACACCGGAAGCATTCGCTTGCGCTGCTATGATTCGCACACTCGCGAGAGTCCCGAGGCTATAAATCCAACTATCAACGGAAAAATCATTCGCTCCGAGCGTAAAGTCCGCGCTGTCTGGCGTATCGATCCACGAAGGCGTTGCACCATTGAGAAGTGAATTCGTTCCGAATTTAATTTGAGCGCTGTTAAGTTGCGCGCCGCCGTGCGAGGTCCAAGTATGCGGCGCGCTCGCGCCCTTCGCAGTATCGGGAAAAATTGTGCTTCCGTTTGTCCCGTCGAAATGTAGCAAGACTTTTGTAAAGCCGTCATTGCCGCCGCTTCCCGTGCCCCCGATCCACCTAGGCATATTGCAGCATCGTGATCTTGCGCGTGTATTTCAGGGCGAAGCTCAAGTTCACGCAATCGCTCGAGGTGCTCGACAAGACGAAAATCAGCTTGTCACCGACCGCCATTGCATTCGCGCTCGCATGCGAAATGGTCGCTTTGCTCGACGTGGCAGAATTTGCGCCGCCGCCGAGCGGCGTCGAATTGATCTCGGGCGTGAGTGTCGACGTTCCCGCCGATGTCTTCGCCGTCACCTCCAGGATCGTCTTGGCGTATTTCGAGTCGAGAATGATCGTATAGGTGCCGTCGACCGGGAACGCGATCTCCCCGACGATTTCCTCGGCAACGTCCGTGTCTTCCGCAACGATCAGGCCGGGGAAATTACTCTTCAGCTCGGTAAGAAGCCGCGCGACGATGGTAAACCACTTATACCAGGCGATGCTGAACGTGCCCGGCGAGCCGACGATCGGTGGCTCGCCATAAACCGGCAGCGGCGCGTCGGTCGGAAGAGGTGTCGGCATCTCAGCCCGTGCGCAATTCGGCCTGCATGTCGCCGCCGGTGAGTTCCACGTCGACGGGATCGGAGACCGCGAGACGCCAGCGGCGGCCCTGGTTTTTCGTCATCCCCGTTTTCGTGAGCTTGATCGGGCCCGGCGTCTCCTGTTGCCGCCCGAGCTTGCCGATGCGCGGGACCGACCAGGAAATACCGCCGTCGTCGGAATAGGAAATCTCCACGCTTGGATCCGTCTCGATCGGGTCGGCGCCGGTGGCGGTGCCGACGCCTTGCGCGATCTCAAAGCTTGCTTCCGCGACCGCGATGCGGCTGGGAAAAGCCGTCACCGGCCCACTTTCCATCTGCCAAACGAGCGGCGAGCCGACTTCCGTCGCGACGTCCTCGGTGATCTCGACGAGCGCGCCCGACTCGCTGTCGCCGGCAATCCACTTGCCGAAGGCGTTGAAGCCCCCGACCGCGCGCCAATAGGAAAGCCCATGACTCTGCCGCTCGAACCAGTCGGTGGTGTCGAGATCGAAAATCCAGGTGAAGGTGGGCGCACGCAACTTGATGCAGGAATGGCCGCCCACAACGTAGGCCGAAAGCTCGAAGTCGTCCCCTGCCCCGCCGGCATTGAGCCAGGCGCGGATCGCGCGATCGACATCCGGCGTTGAAATCTTCGTCGGCTGGTAGCCGTTAAGCGCATAGATCACGCCGTCATCGCCGACGAACACGATGCCCTTGCCGACCCCGTCCTCGTAACCCGAGATCGCGTAGCGGCCGATCAGCCCGCGCGGAATGAGGGTGACGCGCGAGAACGGAAAGCCTGGCGGCGGTTCCGCCGTGTCGTGATAAACCTCGATCGACTGCGAGCCGCAGAGATAAAGATCGCCCCACGGGATCGCGCGCAAAAGCGAGTCGGGCTTGCCCTCGCAGGTGGTGAAGCAAAGCGCATCGACGCTGATATCGTTGATCGCGGTCGCAAAGCAGCGACCGTCGGCGATAGCAAAGAAAAAATAGCCGTCGAGCTGGCAAACGTCGCAGGGCTGCGGCAGATCGGCGTCGGCAAACGCCGTCACGCTCGCCGCCGTCACGATCGAGGCGCCGTTGTCCGGATCGACCGCGACGATATCAGGCGTCGCCTTGTTGTTCCGCGCCCAGAATACTTTCTTTGTGCCGGTCAAATTACCGACCGCGGTCTCATTGCCGCCGCTGTCGAAGCGGCGAATCTTGCCGGACCAGGCGACGTAAAGGGTCGCACCTACTTGCAGCGCGCCACGAAATCCGCTTTGCGCGGTCGTCGCCCACTGCTTCAGGCCCGGCGCGCGGCGCCAGACATTTTTTCCGCGCGCCCCGGGAATCAGCGGCTCGCGATAGGCGTTAATGAGGCGCCCTGCGCTTTCATGCGGGCGCTTGCCCGGCGCCGAGCTCGTGGGAAAAGGAATTGCGACCACTGCTCACCCCGTGACGGGATTGAAGCCGCGATAAGGACCGCGATTGCCTTGCCGCAGCAGGCGTTCGGTGCCGAGCGTGGCGCGCGTACCGGAATGGCGCGTCACTTCCTTGATGCGGTCCTCGAGCAAGAGAAGTGTCGGCTGATCCGCGCCCGGCCGGCCGAAGCTCGCGCCGAGGCGCGCGACCAGGAGATCGTTCAGCGGCTGAAACACCGCCTCGTCGATCGCGTCTTCATCCAGCACATTGACCACGTCGCGCGCGTTCAATTCGGCGAGCGCCGAGGTGATATTCGCCGAGACGAAGTCGGACTCCTCCGCCGATGCGGTTTGCCCGAGTCCGATGACGTTGAGATCGAGCAGCAGATTGTCGATCAATTCCTGCTTGGTGCGGGACATAGGGCGCTCCGTGGAAAATTGATTCAAGCGCTGTCATGCTAAGCAGCGGAGCGGCGCGACCCGGTGATCCATGACGAAGTGCAATGTGCGTTGACTGTCAGCATGGATCGCCGGGCAGGCAAACTTGTGCAGCTTGCCTAACGTTGGCTGCAAGCTCGGCGATGACAGTAGATATTGAAAGCGATTACTTCACGCGGCGCGCTGGCTCAATTTCAGGTGGGCGCGCAGCCGCGAATAAATAAACACTGAGAGAAATACGATCACGTCGAATATCACCAGCGTGAGCGGCGAGGTCGCCGTTTCAAGCACGCCCGACCATGGGACTCCATTCGCCCATTTATCGCAATCCCGGGCGCCAGGCGTGTGGAAACAAAAATCTCTCCATTGGTCAGCGTGCGCCTGAACCGTGTAGAAGGTTAAGACCCCGACAAGCACAGTATTGGTGATGAGAGGAATTAAAATCGCAGGCCAAATCGCCTTGAGTCTGAAGAATGAAACCAGATAGGTGACAGGAATCAGCAGCACTGGAAAAAACAAAAGAGGTAGAGTCGAGAGAAAAACAATGATGAGGTAGGGTTGATACCAACAAATCGCTGCTTTCGGCGCAATGTCGAGGACGAAGAGCGCCATCCACTGGCCGAGCGAAAAATTAGTGAAAGTGTCCGCGCTGCGCGGCGCCGGCGGTGGCATATTGGATATCAGTTCCTTGCGCACAAACATGAGGCGTCCTGCCGCCCCATTGTATTCGACAGCGCGCTGGCGTTGCAATTAGGGAAATTCGTGGAATTGTTTAGGGCCAGTTAGATTCTGGAATGCTGTTATTAAATAAGTACTGGTTGTAAATATGATACGCATTCGCAAGATCGGCTTGATTTGCGCGAACCGCATCGTAAACGTTGCCGCCTGCCTCGGCGATGTCGGTCGCATTCGTGCTTGCAAATGCATCCCGGTAGGTGGGAACACTTAGCGAATTCAACCGGTCGCGCATGTCTTCATCGAGGCTTTTCCACGCATCCGGCGCGTAGTTTTCGTTGGGCTCGCGATAAGAACCTATTCCATAGCCCGTGGTCTCAACTTAAATATTGTCGCCGTCCTGCACGATGCGACGAAAGACGTTTCCCGGATCAAGTGCGTGTCCCTTCAGCGTCGTATTAACAATCGTCAGTGCTTCGGGAAAAATGTGGTGCTCAACCTTTCCAAGGTTGCGGACCGGAATTCCTTTGATGATTAGCCACGCGTCTGACGTATCTCCCGAATTCATGGCTGGATAAAGTTGACCCGGCGCTGCGTAGTACCGCAAGAGTTCGAAAGCGCGCTCCGGGGTAAGACCTTGTTTCGTGCTGCCAAGCCAGGTGCGTTGCGGCCCATATTGGTGCGGACCGTTCTCATCCCAGCGCGTGAAGCCGCTCGGCGTATACATCTCGTCCATTGCCATGGCCGAACCTCAGTCGTGGCGAGAAAAGAGCGCGGGAATTCTCTCCCCGCGCCCTCGCCTTTCAATTACGTGCCGCTGAGCCTCGTCGCCAAGTCGGGATAGATCGACTTCACGCCATAGAGAATATCCAGGCGCCAGTTCCCGAGGTCGTTGGTCCCGTCGTAATACGGAATGACGCGGACCGAGAGGCCCTTATAGGTCTCGCGCGCGGGACTGACCGCGCCTTCCGGCAGTTCCATCGGCACCATCGCGAGCGCGAAGGCGTTGCGATCGAAGACGACGTTCTGTGGATAGCCGGTGGAGTTTGAGCCGAGATTGGTGATCGCGGCGTTGTCGGCGGGCGCGGCCGAGACGGTCTGATACGGGCCCGTGGTGATGATCGCGGGCGAGACCGAGAGCGTCATGTTGCCGGTGCCGTCGGCGGTGGCGTCGGCCTTGGCCACGAACTGCTGCAAGTAGGAGAGCACCGCCTTGGTCACCGGATTGACGGCAAAGACGCCCGCAATGGTGAAGACGTCGCCCTTCTTCAGCGAGCCCGTGGTCGCGGTCCAGCCGTCGGTGACGAGGTTCTGCTGGTTGCTGCCGTCGTAAGCGACGTTCTGCGCCGCCCCGTTCACGAGCGGCGTACCGCCGCGTGCGCCGGTGGTGTGCGTCGGCACGTTCTGCGACGAGTAGGCGTCGACCGAGCCGAGCGGCGGCAGTTTCGCCCGCATGATCGCGGATTTGGTGATCTCCGGCGCGAAGAAGCCGGTGAAGCCGCCGATCAATCCCCACTTGTCGGCGGGATTGAGCGCCGCGACGCGGTCGGCGTCGGGCACCGCCATTTCGTCGAGCCGCTGCGGCGCCTTGGTGAAGCC